>Ga0255759_10000013_pt1 | contig 200151 bp, 252 predicted proteins | sample 101ome_20_FD_179959 | JGI IMG/M metagenome (GOLD analysis project Ga0255759, IMG submission 179959) | Coastal salt marsh microbial communities from the Groves Creek Marsh, Skidaway Island, Georgia - 101404AT metaG (version 2) | ecosystem: Environmental > Aquatic > Marine > Intertidal zone >... | reverse complement strand
CTCATATAAAGAATATACATTAGAACAACGCATGAATGAAGGCCCAACATATCACACTGGGTTAGCAAAGTCAACAGCTGACAAACGTAAAGCTCAATTTAAGAAACAAGCTAAGATGGACGATGATAATCCTAAAGCATATCAACCCGCACCTGGTGATGCTACAGCAGAAACAAAACCAAGTCAACACACCAAAAATTTTAAAAAGATGTTTGGTGAAACTAATTACGAAAGAGCAGGTTTGAAAAGACCTCATATGTTATTAGCACGTAATGGTTCAGTAGTTGTTGATAAACGTTTTAAAATTAATAAAAAAGCTGAAGAAATAGCAGCAGAACGTAGTGCAAAAATTAAAGAACTTGAGCAAATAGGGGAAGAACTTGATTTCATCTTTGAAAGCAATCCTAAAAAATCTCTTAAGAAAAAGGCTGAAAAAACTGGAATCCCTTATGGAATCCTTAAAAAAGTATTCGATAGAGGTGTTGCTGCATGGAGAACCGGTCACAGACCCGGAACTACTCCTACTCAGTGGGGATTGGCAAGAGTTAATAGTTTTGCCACCGGGGGTAAAACACAAAAAACAACAGACGCGGATTTGTGGAAACAACATAAAGGTAAGGACTAATGAAGAAATTTAAAAATTTATTCGAAGAGCATGGAGCAGGTTTCTGGGGAACCACTTCAGCAAAAGATAAACTTGCATCAGACACACCTGGTCAAGGTAAAACTGCTGAACAACCATTAAAGAAAAAGAAAGGTTTATCAGAGATTGCAGCTGACAATACTAATATTAATCTATTAGAAATGACAGTATCATTTAAGTTTGAAACATTACAAGATGCTGCAAAGGCTGAACGTAAAGCAATGGCAATGAATCTCGATGCAAAATCTGAAAAAGTTAAAGGTAATAAGATGTGGTTGCTCCACATTTCTGGTAAATTTACAGACATTCAAAAGTGGCTTAAAAGAACTCAACCTGAAAAGCCAGTAGAAGAAGAATTAAAACCAACAAGTCAAACTAAAACTATAAGACCTAATGAGTATAATATTGATGGTAAAAAGGTAAGAGTAGTTCCACAAGGTGGAAAATGGAAATGTACTGTTGATGGTAAAGAATTAGGTATCTACAGTTCTGAAAAATCTTGTATGCAAGCAGCCGCAAGACATATTCGATTAGGTAGTACTGCAAAACAAGACCAAAAAGATAAGATTCAACTCGCAAGAAGTTATGCAAAACCTGGTAGTAGTTTCCATAGTAAATACCGCGGTGCTGGTATTGGTGAAGAATTAGAAGAAGGTCATGAAAAATTTCAGTTAGTGGATATGGACGCAGACACAGCAAGAGTCGCAGTTCAACTCGCTAAGAAAGCTGGGCTACAACCACACAGTAAAAAATCAAGAAGTGGCGGTTTAGATATATCCGTAGAAGGACCTAAGCAAAAGGTATCTAAATTTATTATGTCTTTACCAGAGTCTAATTTAGATGAAATCTCACAGGATAAACTAAGAAAATATGTGGCGAAGGCAACAAGTGACGCAGGTAAAGCGTCCGGCGACATGACGAAGGGCAATCCTGACGCTGCCTCAAGGTTAAATAAAAGAATTTCTGGTGTCAATACTGCGCAAGCAAAACTCGATAAGAAAAAAGAAAGAGACGATTTCGATAGTCCTATTACATCTAAAGATATTAAAATGGCAATAGGTATTGCTAATGACCCAAGATATAAGCAGGGTAATTATAGTGCAGCTTATCAAAAAATCTCAAGATTGAAAAAAGGTTTACAAAAACATCCTCGAGTTGCAGATGCTTTAAGACGAGCGAATGAAGAACATCAGTGTGACATCGTAGATGCTCTTATGGAAGAAGATGGATACTACAGAGGTTCACTATCATCTTATGAGAGAAGATTTGCTAAAACTCCTGAAGGACGTAGAGATGCTTCTGGTGATAGAGGTAGAGCAATGGAAAAAATCGCAGAGATTAAAGAAAAAATCCAACGCGCTCAAGAACGTGCTAGAAAATTCGAGAAATTAGCTAGTGCAGCACAAGGTAATGAAAAGTTCGGTGCTCATACAGGTAATGAATGGAGACAAAAGGCACAAGAGAAAAAGAAAGATATTCAAAAGTATCAAAGACAAATCTCTAATCTCCAAGCAGGAAGACATATCAATGATGGTATTACTGAAAACTTCGATTTCGACGTATTACCTGAAGCAATGACTGCAGACCAAAAAGCAAAACGTTATTTAATGATTAAGAAAGCCGCTGAAAAGAGACAGAAGGCAAGTGCTAAATGGGATGCAAGAGCGAAAAGAGATGCTCAAAAACAAATGAGAGATGCTGGTTTATTTGATGAAGACCTTGCTATCGATGAAGAAATAATGGAAGGTGCAGTTGCAGTTTCTACAGTAGAAAAACAAATACGAAGCAATGGTGGAAAAATCATAAGACCAGAAACTGACGATAAGAAAATTACATTTACATATAATGGTGGTAAGAGAACTGTTCCTGTAGATAGAGATTTTGTTATTGACAGAGAGTATATGAAGTTACAAAAAATCTTTGAGGGACTTCGTGGTATGCACTTTGGTTATAGAGATAACAGTAACGATGGAAACCAAGGACCAAGAGTAGTCTCAAAACCAAAACAAGAACCAGAACTTGAAAGATTGAAAAAGAAATTAGAATTTCATTATAATCAACAAGCTGTTCACGACGAGGCAGAACGTAAATACAGAAAAGCTGCTTCGGAAGGAAGGAAAAAAGGTCACTCAGGTGTTGAAGCTAATGAAAGACGTGCTGATGAGCAAGAAGAACTGGCACAGAAGCAAATGATGAAAATCCAAGATATAAGAGACCAAATAAGAGATTTAAAAGGAAAGAAATAAGTGAAAAGCTTTCTGGAATATCAATACGAAAAGACTTGTTGGGACGGTTATAAACAAGTCGGTATGAAAAAGAAAGGGAAGAAAATGGTTCCTAATTGTGTACCAGAAGAAACCCTTGATGAAAAACGTATAGATATTAAGAAGGCAATAAGTAAGATTAAAGGATTAACGTCTAAACAGGCTCAGGTTCTTCAAACACTTCCATTGCCAGTATTGAACACTATGATTTCTCAATTACAGACACTGGTTATGGGTGAGGATTTAGATGAAGCAACTTTAGCAGCATCAAATTCTGCAATCGTTGCGAGTTTACTTAAATTAATAAGTCGTAAGTTAAATGACGATTTACAAAAAGGTAAACTACACGATGTTAATGTGGTTGCTAGTTTAATTAAGAAAAAAGTAGAAACTGATTTTAAACGTAAAGGTCATGCTCGATTAAAGAATGAAGAGAATGAGCTTGAAGAAAAGAAATCAGAAACTTGGGAAGCAGGTTATAAAAGACGAGTTGTAAAAACAACCAAACCAGAACATAAAGAGAAAGGTTATAATTGGAGAATTAAGGGCAAAGAAAAAGCTCACCTCACAATTAAGTTATATAAAGACAAACCTTCACAAGAAGAATTTAACAAACAAATGAAACGTGTTGCAGGACACGAATTCGGAGGATAGAACGGAAATGAAAAGTTTCAAACAACATACTGAAGGCTCATTCTATGGCCGAGACGACTTAGTCAAGAAATGGTCTACACCTAAAAAGGATAGACACCTGTATATTAAGTTAGCTAAAGACGATGCAAGTGGACATCATCGTGCTTCAATGAAGCGTAAAGGTAATGAGAAGAAGATTGCTGACCTTAAGAGTCAAGGTTATAAAGAAGTACCATTTGAATCAAAAGAAGAATTACAACAATGTATCGATGAAAGTTTAAAATCAGATATCGCTAGGATTGCCTCTGAATTTCCTGAGCGTTCAACTGTTACATACAAAGGGAAGAAAGCAACGGTACTAGGAAATGGAAAAGACTATGTTAAAATTGGTATCGGTGATGAAACTCACGAAGTAAGTCCTAATGTATTAAAAAAGAATACAAAAGAGTCAGAAAAAGATACAGTTGAAGTAGAAGTTGATGATATTTCTGTTGGTAAAAAGAAAAAGAAACCAGCTGGAGTTAAAGCAGATGAGCCTTTAAAAGGTTATGCTTATAACGAAAAGATTAAAGAATCCGCAGAGAGTATCGCTCGATTCGCTACTTACGATTGGTATGGTTTACCAAAGATTAAAGGTTTACAAGAATATAACGAAGGTTCTTGTGTTAAAGAAATGCAAAAACTTCATGCATCAGGTTGTGCTAAACATGAAATGTATGAAAAGATAAAAGAAAAATATGGTTGTAGTGAAGCTAAATTCAACGAACTATATGCACAATATTGTGGTACAAATGAAGAAACAATTAATGAAGCAGCAATGTCAAAACCACAATCCATTGAAGATTACGCAAGAGCAGTAGGTGTTAATAAGCAAGAACAACAATGGATTATTGATAACGAAGATTCATTTAAAAAGTATCATAACAATAGTGCGTTGAAGAAGTCTTGGTTATCTCTATCATACCCAGTCTATGACGGTGATTATTACTTTGCTTTTATTGGAGACAGTGAAAGAGAAAATGCAAAGCTCAATGCTGAAGCAAACCGCGAATTAAGAAAATATGCAAAGAGTAAATTAGACAACGAAGCTATTTACAACGAAATGGAAAAGATGTTCAGCATGACAAGATATTCTAATGTTGGTGCTGGTGATACAATGACTCGTGAAGAATTGTGGAGAGCAATTCAACATATTCGTAAAGATTATAGAGAAGAAGCACAAATCGAAGGTTGGGAAGAACTTGAAGAAAAAGCTTTATTAGGTAGAATGAAAACTATGGCACGTAACTTACTCGATAAAATGAGAAAACGCGCTAAGAAAGTTTCCCTACCTGAAAGTTTAGAAGAAAAGCTAACAGACAAATATGGTAACGCCAAATTAAGTGATGCCGACAAGGATAAAGTTGGTAAACTGAGACAGAAAATTAAAGACCATGAAATTTTAGCTGACAGATTAAGAGACGAAATTAGTCAGATTAAAAAGGCTGCTGGCGTTGATGAAAGTGTAGATTTAGAAGAAAATTTCAGCCTCACAGATTCTAATCTTAAGTGTGTATTCGCATCACCTGAGTTTAAAGTATGTGTTAGCGGAAATGATGTTGCTATCGTAATGGATAGAAAAGTATCAAAGGGTGGAGCAATGACTGCATCTGGTAATTCTATTCCAAAAAATTTAGAAGGTGCTCCAATTACAGGTATGGCTGATGTTCTTCACATGGACAAAAAAGTATTTAAGAACGTCTTAGCATCTCTGAAGAGAGCGAGCATTAAAGTCTAATGAAAGGATTTCATGATTTTTTAAATGAATCAAACTTTGGTTTGTATGAAGGAGTTACAGTTCCTTTAGAACAACCAATGATTGAGTTTGAGGAAGAAAAAGAACCAGAACTAAACAAACCGAAGCGAAGTTCTGGTGATAAAAAGTATGTTGTATATGTACGCAATCCTCAAACAGGTAATGTTAAGAAGATTCAATTCGGTGACGAGAAAGGTGGGTTGACCTCTAAAATTAATGATAGAGACGCTGCAAGGTCATTCGCTGCTCGACATAATTGTGATACAAAAACAGATAAATTAAGTCCTGGTTATTGGGCATGTAGATTGCCTAAATACGCAAAATCATTAGGACTTAAAGGTGGCGGCTCATATTTTTGGTAAACACTATGAAATATTTTTTAATAGGAACATTAGCATTATTATTAAGTAGTTGTGCTAACGTAGGTAAATATTTACCTAGCGAATTTGATAACGTTGAATATGGCAAATTAGTAGAATTAAATGTGATTTCTATTATGCCTCAATCAAGTTGGTGTACTAAATCTACATTAAGTCAAATGAATTATAGAGCTATGTACTTGCATACTTATGCAGAACACAGATTAAATTCTAATATTGTAGATATATACGCTGGTATTCACGGATTAACATCTGAGTTAGTAGAGCGTGATGAACCAAGCGAAGCATATTGTAAGATTAAAAGAACAAACATACATGATATAACATCTACAGCATTGGAAACATTTGGAGATAGGAAATGAGCTTAGAAGTATGGCAAGTTGAAATAGAACAAAAAGTTCTTGAGTACAAAAGTCTTTTAGAAGACGGAGATTTAAATCAGTCAGAATACGAAGAATTAGTAGAAGATTTAGTTGACCTTTCTAAGATAGATGCAGATTTAGAATTAGAAGAAAACAAAATCTTAGCACAGAAAATTATTGATGGTGTTAAGCTAATTGCTGGTTTAATTAAATAGAGGAACAAAGAATGAATCCTTACCTTGACGTGCAAGACCGTCGGGTGTTTTTTGTTGATAAACCAGACGAAGAGTTCGTTTGGCATAGAGATAATGAAACGCGTGAAATTGAAATTCTCGAAGGAGATGGTTGGCAATTTCAATGGGAAGGTGCATTACCTTGGTTATTAAAACCTGGTATGAAGTTTACGATTAAGGAAAACGAGTACCACAGAATAATAAAGGGAGTTAATAATTTAATAATTAAGATAACTCCAAAAGATAAATAGTTTAAAATATTTTATAAGGGAGACTGAAATGTCATTTAAAGATAAAATTGATATGTTTATGGAAGCATCCGTCCGTAAACCATTAGTTGAAGCTAATTTAAAAGTTAGCCACTTCACTGGTAAAATCGCAGATAAGAAAGGTTTTACTATGAAAAAGATTGGGAGTTCTAATCCTGGCGCCGTAGTAATTTTACAAGGTGATGAGAAAGCTATCGTTTCTTATGCTAAAAAATACTTAGGTGCAGACGAGGACGCTGAAACAGTTAACGATGTTAAAGACGATGTTTATCATCCTCAAGCAGGTATTATATTATATAAAAACCAAAAGGATGAAGCTAAGAAAATGGACCCAGTCGGTCAAGCAGATGCAGATATCGACAATGATGGTGATGTAGATGATTCAGATGAGTACCTACACAAGAAGCGTAAAGCAATTAAGAAAGCCATCGCAAAAGATAAAGAAGGTAAAGATGATGACGGCGAAGAAGTTAAAGAAGGTGGATGCGATTCTTTAAACGCTAATTATCTTAAATCAGCTGCAAAAGCTAAAGTGAAAAAAAAAGTTGATGAACACATCAAAGGTGGATTAGAAAAAGGCAAAGACGGCTATTCTTCTCATGATTATCACAGAATTGCAATTGCATTAGCTGGTGGTCAAGCTCGATACGACAGAATGTCTTATGGCGAGGGTGAAAGATATAGAGATAAAGCTAAAGAGATTTCTGATTCAGAAAAAGATAGAATCTTGAGTCAACCGACACCAAGATAATCTTAATATATAATTAATTAGTAATAAAAATATGGGAGATATTATGAAAGCACTAATTGAATGGCTAAAAGACTTTTTTGGTTTAAACAAGAAAGTTGAAAAACCGGTTGTGAAACCAGTTGTGAAGAAGGTTGCACCTAAAAAGGCACCCGCTTTTACTAAAGCTAAATTAAATAAATTAACTAAAGCTCAGCTTGAGGAAGAAGGTAGAGTCCTCGGTATCGAACTTGATAAAAGAAAGAAAAAAGCTGAATTAGTAGATACAGTTTATAAAGCTTCAAAAGAAGCATTGAAGTAATTTTTGTTATAATTTAACGTTAAATTAAACAGGAGAATAACAATGGCACTATGGGGAAAAACAGACGCTGCTGGCAGCATACCTAAGTGGCTCGAAGACGATGTAAATAACACTAATAAGTCTCACGACAAAGACAACGCAGTATTCGTTGACTTGACAGAGGCAGGTGTTGCATCTAACAGAGCAAAAGGTCTTAAGACTCCAGGTTGGAACTTGTATAACACATACACAGACCAAAATGGAAATACGCGTCACAAAGCTGAAAACATCGTAGTAATGAAGGTATCTCAATCTGATGCTGGTGACTTAGGTGTTACAGGAAATACAGCGGTTGAAGACACAATCGTAGCTGACAGCTAATATTAGCAACAACATAAACCTTTTTTCATTATGAAGTTAACAGAATCAACCTTTCTGCTATATGCAATGAAGCATTATGACAATCCTCAGTGTACTGAGATGTCAGAGTTTGAAGAAGATATGAAGAGGTTCCAATACCTCAGAAAATTATTCAGTCGATACAGAGCAGAAGGTGAACTGAAAGAAAGGTTGATTTTAAACCATCTCATTGTAATATTCAATGTGTTTGGACCAATTGCTACTAATATGTTGTTTATGAGGTTGCATGAGTATCACGAGTATTTAAAACCTTTTGTTGAATACTTAAACTTTATGCCACCAGTCATAGGATACGATGATATTAGTATCAACGCTGACAGTATAATAAGTGATGAGCTTATTATGGAGAGGTTAAAAGGAATTTAAATGGTAGTTGATTTATTTTTAGTTTTTAGTTTTATTAAGAGGCTAGTTACGCCTTTTAATAAATGGGCTGCTTTTAAAGAAGGAATTATCGATGCAAAAGGTAATATACTTGTGCGTCGACGTGACTTTACGAAAGCATCTCAAAGGAAAGCATTTGGTATATTTGACCAACTTATTTTAAATCTTAAAAAACTACTAGCTAAATTACCAGGCGGCCAAACAAGGTTAGCGAGTTATGCTGCAGCACTTTGGTTAATTAAAGAATCTGAAGAATACCAAAATAAAACTGGTACTCTTTTTGAAAGTGCTGAAATAGATGAAGAGTATATTGAGAATGCTATGAATCGATTCGTCGAGGAATATGCAGACATTATCGAAGAACAAGAAATCAAATTAGATGAAGCTAAGAAAAAAGTTTCTAAAGATGATAAAGGAGAACTTCGTAAATTATTACTCGATTTAAAAACAGCAAACTCATCTTCTTATGATATAAGACAAGCAGTTGAGAAATGGCTTAATGAAAAAGGATATATGGACGATGTTGAAGAAGTCACCGGAGTCGGTGGCGGTGCTATTGCAGGTTTGGGTGTAGGTGCGTCAGGTGAACCTGGCGTGTCTAAGAAAGCTCAAGGTAAATATAAAAAGAAAAATTTTATTGACTTTATGTCAAGGATGTCAGAAAATGAAAATTGAAGATAAAGAAGCAGTATTCGAACAACTAAAAATCGACGAAGGAGTTGTCTATGCCATCTATAACGACCACCTCGGGTATCCCACTTTTGGAGTCGGTCATCTTATCCTCGACAGTGACGAGGAATTTGGAAAACCAGTTGGTACAGAAGTTAGTGAGGAAAGAGTTAGGACGTGTTTCGACAGAGATTTTGACATTGCCCTCGGAGAATGTCACGCTCTATACGGAGAAGGGAACTTTGGAGACTTTCCCGGCGAAGTCCAGCAAATCTTGGTTAACATGATGTTTAACATGGGTCGTACTCGTTTGAGTGGATTCAAAAAATTTAATGCTGCATTATTAGAAGGTGATTGGAAAACTGCCGCAGTTGAAGGTAGAGATTCCAAATGGTATCGTCAAGTGACAAACAGAGCAGAGCGCCTCATGTCACGGATGGAAGAAGTTTAATAAATAAACAAAACAAGCATTTATAGGAATAAAAATGTCATTACATAAAATTATTCAACACGCGATTGACAACAATCCGTTGAAGATGAAAGAAGCCTTTGAAGACGAAATGACTTCACGTCTTCGTGTTGCTTTAGAAGAAGCATACAACGGGATTAATGAAGCAGTCGACACTGATAAAGTGGAAATCGAATATAAAGGTAGTGACAAGCAGCGTGAATCTGATTCAGAAAAATATGGAATCAAGATTGGCGCCCCGAACAAAGATGGAAAGTCCGCTGTAACTGGTGACCATAAAAAGGTTGCTGACTTTTTAGCAAAACATTATGGTGATGAAGAAGAAGCAAAAAAGAAACACCCAAGGGTTTTCTCTGATGTTGATTCTAAAGATGATGATGAAGGTGAAACACCTGATTCTGACAAAGCATCACCAGCTGATGACTCTGGTTCTGATGATTCTGATGATTACGATGGTCCAGACCCAGAGGACATGAAACAAGTTGCAATCCAAGTTGCAGGTGCAGTAAACCTTAAGAAGATAGTGGAAGCTATGAATGAAGAAGGTGAAGTACCTTTAGATGAAATGCTAGGATTTGACCCTGGTGATGAAGACCCAGAATATAAGGGTGGTGATACAGTTGTATATCCTAGTTCATTCGAAAATGAAGACGGATTAAGAGAAATTCAACAAAGATGTGATTACCGAACTAAATTATCAGATTATACTTCGAAACGTATAAGTGCACATATAAAGACTGGTGGAAACGTTACCAACTGGAGTCCAGATGATGACGATGATAAAAACATTGGTTACGATGTGTTATACTATAACGCTTTATTAGAAGATATAATTCAACCAGGTGGTTCGGGTTTTACATACAGAGCTAAGTTAATTTAAATAGGAGAATAGTAATGTCTATTGAAAAAATAATTGCGGAAGCAATTGATAACAATCCTCTTAAAATGAAAGAGGCTTTTGAAGAGGAAATGAATTCTAGAATTCGCGCTTCTTTAGAAGAAAAGTACAAAGAAATGACTGAAGGCAAAGTCAAAGAAGACGAAGACGAAGATGAGGAAGACGAGGACGAGGACGAATCTGACGAAGAGGAAGATGAGGACGAAGACGAGTCTGACGAAGAAGAGTCTAAAGCTAAAAAAAAAGTTAGCGAGCACACAATAACGATTGATTGGTCTCACGTGTTAAGTGAAGAAGTAATCGATATCGACTATATTGGTGATGACAAACATAAAGCTGACGCCGAAAAGAAATATAGAATTAAAATTAAGAAGACCGGTGACGACACTGCCGATGTATCTGGTGATGCAAAAGACTTATGGAAGTTTGCTGTAAATCATTATCATAATGATGAAGAAGAAGCAGCTGATATACATCCTAAGTTAGCAAAGGCTGCAGGATACGAAGTCAAGGACGAAGAATAATCTGTGTTTAACCAGATATTTTTAACATTGATACTCGTACTTGGTGGTACGAGTTATTGGCTTTTTAATGAGAACCAGACATTAAAAGAAAATAATGTCAAACTTGAAAGTGCGATTGAAGAGCAAGCTGCTGCATTCAACGCAATGAAAGAATCTTATGAGAAACAAGGTCAAGCTCTTAATGACCTATCTCGTAGGACTGCCGAAATAGAGGCAGAAAAAGACCGTTATCTCGATATTTTCAGAAGACATAATCTCGACAAGCTCGCGCTGATGAAGCCGGGCTTGATTGAGACTCGAGTGAATAACGAAACCAAAGCAGTATTTGAGGAGATTGAAAATGACAGTAAAGCTATTAGCGAGCTCTCTGGCACTCCTTCTAATTAGTGGTTGTTCTACATTAGGCGGTTTCTTTACTAAAGAAGTCGAGATAGTTAGTAAACCAGTTCAAATTCAAATCATTCAACCAACATTACCAAGACCTATAGAACTCGAAGAGCCTAAATGGTACGTAGTTTCTGAGGCGGTAATTGTTAATCCATGTAAGAGGTCGATTCCTTTCGACCCACCTCGATTTAATGATGAAGGTGTAGAGACATTAAAACGTCCCAAAGAATGTTCTTTAGAAGATAGAGAAAACCCAGATTGGCCAGTCGGTTACACTTATTTTGATAAATTCATAGATGACATCAAAGCGGCAAATGGAGGAGACACCCTCTTCGTTGCAACGACTATAAAGGATTATGAACTAATGAGTGGAAACATGCAAGAGCTTCGTAGGTACATACGTGAACTCGGAGAGGTGGTCGTGTACTACCGCAATGTAACCATAAATGATGAACAAGCAGTCGGCGCTGAGTTTCAGAAAAAAGATTAATTAATTTCTCTCCAATGTTGACAGTAGGAAATCCTGTGGATAAATACTATTGTAAATCATGCGCTAGTTGTTTAATTAACTTATAAAACTTGGAGGCATGGTGTCAGACGATACTGTAAACCACATCAAAACAGATATAGCCCTCATAAAAAATGACCTCAAACAAATCGAAAGATTTTTTGATAAAGTTGATGGAGTTATAGACGAGATTTCAGACTTGTCGAAAGGCATGGCTGTGCAACAACAAATCATAGAAAGATTTGACCAGAAACTCGATTACCTAGAAGAAAAGATAGATACTCAAGCTCGTATTAACGTTGAAGCTCGATTTGCGCTGAAAGAAGAACTAGATGACCATAAACAGAATTTTAAAACAGATATGGTAAGAGCAATGGAAGACGCAAGAAATAAACACGCAGAAGTAAATGAACGTAGTCGTGAATGGCATGAAGATAGACATAGAGAAACAATACGACTCATCGAAAATATTGCAAAAGATTTAAACGAAAAAGTTGACGGACAAGAAGAAAGAATAAGAAATATTGAGAACTTAAAATGGTGGTTGATAGGTGCTATAGCAGTTATCACTTTCATAGTGCAATTCTTAGACGTATCAATGTTTCATCTAAACAGTTGACAATTCAATAAAACTAGTATATAATAGTACATGATATGAAAAGATTCGAAGAATATTTGATAGAGAAAAGAGGTTCGAAAGGATTGACAATCTTTGACGTCGATGATACGATGTTTGTATCTAAAGCTCGTGTACGTGTTCTTAATAAGAAAACCAAACAGGTTAAATCTCTTACTCCTAAAGAATATAACGATTATAAATTAAAGTCTGGTGAGGAATGGGACTACGGTGAATTTAAATCGTCAAAAATATTCTATCAAACCGCAACACCTATCGGAAAAATAATCCAAAAAGCAAAAGCTATCATAAAGAATGCCACGAAAACTGGTAGTAGAGTTATTATTGTTACAGCACGTGCTGACATGGACGATAAGAATCTCTTTATGAAAACGTTTGAAGCTCACGGAATACCTTTAGGAAATCGTAGAGAAGGTGTATATGTTGAGCGTGCTGGTAATCTTGGTGGAAGAAACGCTGCTGAAAATAAGAAAGTGGTGTTTCGAAAGTATCTAAAGACAGGAGAGTATGGAAGAATACGTCTGTTTGATGACCATTTAGATAACTTAAAAGCTCTTCTAAGCCTTAAGAAAGAATTTCCTGAAGTCGAATATTTCGCATATCTAGTAGACCCTAAAACGGGTAGAGTCAAAACCGTAAAATAACGGTTGACATTTCAGTATCCTTGTGGTATAATATACCCAACTCATTCCACAGATAGATTTATAATATGATTGATTTTGTTGATATACAATATGCACAGACATTAGGTGGCCGCCTAGACAGGTTTCGTATTAGGTCCACTAATCCATATAAGATTAATTTCAGATGTCCACTTTGTGGTGACTCACAAAAATCAAAAACAAAAGCAAGGGGTTGGCTCCTTGAGAAAGACAATAACTTGTTCTACTATTGTCATAATTGCGGAGCAAGTCAATCCTTTTCCTACTTTCTCAAGACAGTCGACCCTCTTGCGTTCAAAGATTACACATCTGAAAAATTTATTAATAAACACAAAAAGAAGGAGATGCCTGTATTAGAGGGAATGAAGTTTGAACAACCCACTTTTGCTAGCAACTCAACACTAAAAAAGATTAAAAAAGTATCACAATTATCTCATAATCACCCAGTAAAAACCTATATAGATAAGAGGAAGATTCCTTCGAATCATCATTATCGTCTTTATTATGCGCCGAAATTTAAGGCATGGATTAATGGTATTATACCAGATAAGTTCTCGAATATAGATAAAGACGAACCTCGATTAGTGATTCCTTTTTTAGATGAACACAAAAAAATATTTGGTGTATCAGCCAGAGGGTTTGACCCCGATGGTATCAGGTACATCACAATTATGTTTGAAGATAGACCTAAAATCTTCGGATTAGATAAGGTTGACTTTAAACGACCATACATGGTCACGGAAGGTGCTTTAGACAGCATGTTCCTCAGAAATTCTGTTGCGATGGCAGGAGCGGAAGGAAATACATCTGCGCTCAAACATGCAAAAGAGAATGCGATATTCGTTTTCGATGCGGAACCTCGAAATAAAGAGATTCATAAACGCATGGAAAAAATTATAGAACAGGGCTATAAGATTTGTATATGGCCCAACGATGTTCCTGGTAAGGACATCAATGAAATGTTTCTTAATGGTCTTACAAATGTTGAAGATTTTATTATCGACAACATCTATAAAGGCTTAGAAGCTAAACTGAAATTCACTGAATGGAGAAAACTTTAATGCATGCTAAATTGGTTAGTTATTCGCAACCCTCGGAAGAGGTCCTCAAAGAAGGATTACATAATGTACAAGACTTAATCGCGTTTTGTGCTAGAGTATCAAATCCCTCAAATCAGCTTAACACTGAAACAAGTGAAAAGCTTCTTAACTACTTAGCTAAACACAAACATTGGTCACCTTTCGAGATGACTAGTGCTTGTATCGAAGTCGAAACAACAAGAGACATCGCACGTCAATTATTACGTCATAGGTCTTTTTCGTTTCAAGAATTTAGTCAAAGATATGCAGACCCTACAGAAGATTTAGAATTCGTAACGAGGGATGCAAGACTACAGGATAAAACCAACAGACAAAATAGTATAGATATAGATTCGAATGATGAAACACACAGACGAATCAATGAGAATTTTCGAATGAAACAAAAGGCTTTTATCCGACAATCAAAAGAATTATATAATTGGGCAATTGAACAAGGTATTGCAAAAGAACAAGCACGTGCAGTACTACCAGAAGGTCTCACAGTTTCGAGATTATATGTAAACGGAACATTACGTTCTTGGATACATTTCATCGAATTACGAAGTGGGAATGGAACTCAAAAAGAACATATCGAATTGGCAAGGGAAATCGCTTGTGTAATTACAAGAATCTTTCCTATGGCCGCTAATTACGTACACTAACAGGAGAAACAAATGCAACATTTGGGCATAGAAATCGACAGTAAAAGAGATAAGATTCTCTCTGAACAGTCTTTTAAATTACTAAAAGACTATTATTGTAGGGAGGACGAGAAATCTCCTCAGATGGCATATGCACGAGCAGCTGTCGCTTTTTGTGGTGGTAATCTAAAACTCGCACAGAGAATATATGATTACGTTTCTAAAGGTTGGTTTATGTATGCAAGTCCTGTTCTTTCGAATGCACCAATCAAGGGAGAAGAGGTTAAAGCATTACCTATTAGTTGTTTCCTTACTTATGTACCAGATACATTAGATGGTCTTATAGACCACACAGCAGAACTTCGTTGGTTGTCTGTAAAAGGTGGAGGTGTTGGTGGACATTGGAACGACATTCGTGCTGTTTCAAAGAAAGCACCAGGTCCTATGCCTTTCCTTCATACAGTTGATGCTGACATGGTTGCATATAGACAGGGACGTACACGTAAGGGTTCGTACGCGGCATACATGGATGTTGACCACCCAGATATCGTTGAGTTTATTAATATGCGTATTCCAACTGGTGATGTGAATCGAAAGAATTTAAACTTACACCATGCAGTTAATATTACAGACAAGTTTATGGAAGCAGTTGAAGCAGGTGCTGAATGGGAATTATTAGACCCTAATGATAAATCAGTACGTGATACTATGCCAGCACGTAAACTTTGGGAACATATTTTAGAAACAAGATATAGAACAGGTGAACCTTACTTAAACTTTATTGATACTGCAAACCGTGCTTTACCTGACGCACAGAAAGCAATGGGTTTAAAAATTAAGGGGTCTAATCTGTGTAATGAGATTCACCTTGTGACCAACGAAGAACGCACAGCAGTTTGTTGTTTATCATCAGTTAATCTTGAAAAGTTTGATGAATGGGTAAGTACACCTATGGTAAAAGACTTAACTGTATTTTTAGATAATGTTCTTCAATTCTTTATTGACAATGCTGGTGATGAAATTAGTAAAGCAAGATATTCCGCTCAACAAGAAAGGTCATTAGGTTTAGGTGCGATGGGTTTCCATTCGTATCTACAAAAACATTCAGTACCATTTGATTGCGAGTACGCATCAGGATTGAATGAAAGAATATTTAAACACATTAAAGATGAAGCATTAGCAGCAACATTAGAAATGGGTAAACGTCGAGGTGAGGCTCCAGATATGAAAGGTACTGGAAGACGTAATGCACATATGTTAGCTATTGCTCCAAATGCAAACTCTTCTATGATTGTAAATACATCTCCAAGTATTGAACCTTGGAAAGCAAATGCATTTACTTCTCGTACAAGAGTAGGTTCTCACCTAAATAAAAATCCATACCTCGAAGCCGAGCTTGAAAAGATTGGAAAGAATAACGAAGAGGTTTGGTCTTCAATTATTACAAACGGTGGTAGTGTACAACATCTTGATTTTTTACATGACCACGTGAAAGAAGTATTTTTAACAGCAATTGAATTAAATCAATTAGCACTTATCAGATTAGCAGGTGAAAGACAAAAGTACCTATGTCAAGGTCAATCACTAAACATCTTCTTCCCTGCAGGGTGTGATAAGAAAACTTTACATCAAGTCCACTATCAAGCGTGGAAACAAGGATGTAAAGGATTATATTATTTAAGAACAGAAACATCTAACAGAGCAGAGAATGTAGCACAGAAAATTGAAAGAGAAAAGTTAGATGATATTATTAACCCAGACGCAGTAAAATTCAACAACGGTTCAGAGGAGAGTCAAGATGAGTGCGTTGCTTGTCAAGGATAGAAAAATGGATATAACAATTTATACTAAATCAAACTGCCCTTTTTGCGAAAAGGCAAAAGCTTGGTTTACTCAACATGGTATGAGCTATACTCAAATCATCTTAGATGATGAAGAACAAAGATTAGCTTTTTATCAAAAATTCTCAAATGGTAAAACTGTAAACTCAGTACCACAAATTTTTATTGATGATAAACATATTGGAACTTACAACGACCTTATGGAAGTAAGTGATACACTGATTAAGAAGCAAGGTGGATTATTAGAATTCTCTGAAACATATAAGCCATTCCATTATCCTTGGGCAGTCCAAATTACAACAAGACACGAAAAAGCACATTGGATTGAAGATGAACTTGACTTGTCTGAAGATGTATCTGATTGGAAAGGTGGTAAGATTACACCTACTGAAAAAGAATATATTACAAACATCTTAAGATTGTTTACTCAATCTGATGTTGCAGTTGGTCAAAACTATTATGACCAATTTATTCCTAAGTTTAAGAATAACGAAGTACGTAATATGTTAGGTTCCTTTGCAGCTCGTGAAGGTATTCACCAACGTGCTTATGCTTTATTAAATGAAACACTAGGTTTACCAGACAGTGAATATCACGCATTCCTAGAGTATTCTGAAATGGCTGACAAAATTGAGTACATGAGAAAAGCAGATGTTAATACATTAAGAGGTCTTGGTTTATCTCTTGCTAAATCTGTATTCAACGAGGGAGTTGCTCTATTCGCATCTTTCGTAATGCTGTTGAATTTCCAAAGATTTGGAAAGATGAAAGGTATGGGTAAAGTTGTAGAGTGGAGTATTCGTGATGAAAGTATTCATGTTGAAGGTAACTCAAAACTATTCAAAACATTTTGTAAAGAACACAGTCGTGTAGTTGATGATTCGTTTAAGAAAGAAATCTATGAGATGTCAAAAGATATCGTTGACCTTGAAGATAAGTTTATTGATTTAGCTTATGAAATGGGAGAAATCGATGGTCTCCAGAAATCTGAAGTAAAAGAATATATAAGATATATTACAGACAGAAGGCTGCTTCAACTTGGTATGAAGACTAACTTTAAGGTAAAGGATAATCCTCTTCCTTGGTTAGAATGGGTATTGAATGGTGCTGACCATACAAACTTCTTTGAAAATCGTGTAACTGAATATGAAGTTGCTGGATTACAAGGGAACTGGGACGAAGCTTACGCCTAAAAAGGTGAGCGATGATTGAAAAAGCATATTTTCAGAATGTTATTGATACATTAAAAGACGAAGGAAAATATAGAGTCTTTAACGACATAGTGCGTGAAAGAGGCAACTTTCCTAAGGCAACCTGGTATTCTAAATATTCTCCAAAAACAATAGTTAACTGGTGTTCCAACGATTACTTGTGCATGGGTCAAAACAAATATGTTATTGATGCTATGCAAACCGCGCTCGACAAGACAGGTTCGGGAAGTGGTGGTACAAGAAATATTGGTGGAACATCTCACTATCACGTTACTCTCGAAAGAACACTAGCAAAACTCCATAAAAAAGAAAAAGGATTATTGTTCACATCAGCTTATGTTGCTAATGAATGGACGATGATTGCACTATCACGAATCATTCCAAATATTTGTTTCGTATCAGATAATAAAAATCACGCATCATTGATTATGGGTATTAAACATAGTCGTGCTGAAAAAATTATCTGGGAACATAATAACATGGACGAATTAGAGTTGGCATTACAGACAGCTCAAATGAGCAATCAAGTTCCTTGTATTGTTTTTGAATCAGTGTATAGTATGGACGGTGATGTTGCGCCGATTAAAGAAATATGCGATTTAGCAGATAAGTATAATGCAATTACATATATTGACGAAGTACATGCAGTTGGTTTATATGGTAATACAGGTGCTGGATATTGTGAAAAATTAGGTCTATCTGATAGAGTCGATATCATAAATGGCACTCTAGGCAAGGCTTTTGGTGGCCATGGTGGTTATATTGTTGGAGAAGATATTGTCTTAGATGCCATTAGAAGTGTCGCCAGTGGATTTATATTCACCACATCGTTAAGTCCTGTTATGTGTGCAGGTGCTATTGCTTCAATAAGATGGTTAAAAGAACACAACGAACTTAGAGAACAACATCAAGAACGAGCTCAAACGCTACGTGAACTTTTTATAGATAATAATATAGAGGTGCATGAAGCATCTACAACGCATATTCTTCCAGTGATGGTAAGAGATGCAAAAAGAACTAAAGCAATGTCAGATAGGTTATTAAACGAGTATGGAATTTATATTCAACCAATTAATTATCCAACAGTCGATGTTGGTACTGAACGACTTAGAATTACACCAACACCATTACACACCAATGGTATGATGGAAGACCTCGTATCTGCATTGAAGGAGACGTTTAAAGAATTATGAAATGGTTAACACTATTTACATCACTAACGCTAGCATCAACTGCAGCGTATTTTAGCATCATAGGATTGATGACTATTTTCAGTGGTGCAGCGTTGAGCATTTTAGTTATGGCTTCAGTATTAGAATTTGGAAAAATTGTGAGTGCTGCTTGGCTACACTACGAATGGGAACGTATTAATAATTTAGTACGTGCATATTTCACGACAGCAGTCGTGGTATTGATGTTAATAACTTCAATGGGTATTTTTGGATTCCTTTCCAAGGCTCATATTGATAGTTCAATTACATCAGACAGTTATTCACTTGAAGCAAGCATAGTGGATAAAAGATTAGAAGGTAAACAACTTCAACTAGACAACTTAACTGGTCGTTTAGAAAACTTGGATTATGTACTACAAACAAGTAGACCAGAAGATAGAAATTACGTTAACAGAGTACAAACAGAAGAACGTAATGAAATCAATTTAGATATTGATAACTTAGTCGCCGACATCGTAGAATTGAATGAACAAAAAATGCCTATTCAAAAACTTCAACTTGAACAAGAAGCTGAATTAGGTCCAGTAAAATATATTGCAGATATGATTTACGGAGAAGATGCGGAGTCGTTCTACGACAATGCAGTCCGTTGGGTAATACTCACAATCATATTTGTATTTGACCCTCTTGCAATTATGTTGTTGATTGTATCAACCGCAGCGTTCAAGAGAGATAGAGAGCAAATGAATCCACTCGTAGATGAAGAACAAATTCATAGAATGGATAAAAAGAAACAGTCAGATGAAATTGACTGGGACCGTGCTCCAAAGAAAACACCATCTAAGTCTCAAGACTCAGGTGGATTAAGTACAACATTAAATAGAAGACCAATATAATATGAATATAAAAAGAAGTCTATGGTTCGTCGCAGGACTAATATTACTAGGAATCGCATACATAGGGGTAGTTATGCCAGGTATTCCTTTCTCAATCCCCGCAGTATTTGCTGCTTATTGCTTTGCAAGAAGTTCAGATAGAATGCACAAGTGGTTATACAACCATAAAATCTTTGGACCATTTTTAACAAACTGGGAAACAAAGAAAGTATTTCCATTAAAAGCAAAATATGGAATGTTAGGATTTATGGCAATTGCTTTAATCTTAATGATTGTCACAACAGGTAATTGGAAAGCAGTTATGTATTCTGGTACCTTTATGGCACTCGGTGCATGGTGGGGTTGGCAATATCCTTCTAGTCCAGAAGAGTACGACCAACGTGTGAAAGAAGGAAAGAAAATAGGTCTATTCAAGTAAGGAGAATAGTATGTCGGAAAATTTTAGAGAACCAGATAAGCTTCCTAAGATGACACCGCACCAGTTTTATCAAGCATTACATAGAATGCATTATGCACATAAAATTGCTGATGAATTGGAAACTTTAGACCAGATTGATGCAATAGTCGATATGATGGAAGGAGAATATCCAGAAGCAGACTATATCATACAAAAAATCTTAAGGAGATTATATAATGACAGACATTTTTGAGAGTCCTGATAGAGGAAAAACAGTATATAGAAGACCATTTGGTGCGCCATATACTGAGAGAGTTTTAGTTGAAACTAAAAGACCATACAACAATGGAGTTGAAAAGGAGAGTTCTAACGAATTCGAGTCGGCTCGTAACCAGAGCAAAACTTGGAGCATGGAACAAGATTAATACTTGAGAGTAATAGAATATCAAAGAAAAAGCTTTGCAAGAGATTTTGTATTTGTATGTTCGATAGGATTTAATATAGGATTAGTTTTAGGTATTTTGATTTTTATATAAGTGGAGTGATTTATTATGGCAGATAAGTTCGTGAAAGTGGAATTGATATCGTCGTTTAGACAAACATACGTAATTCCGTATGAAGCATTACAGGAAATGAATACGAAAGTTCAGTTGACTGATGAGCTCGCATTACAGTGGGCAGAAGAAAGTGTTATGTGTGAGGAAATAAAAGAACTCGCACAACAATGGATTGGTGAAAATGTATTTGATAAAAGTATAATCAATACTGAACAAGCAATCAAACAGTTTCGAAAACAAAACCCAGATTATTCAAAAGAAATGAGTGACGCTCAAGTCGTTGATTGGATTAATGACTGGGAAGACCCAATTGCTAAAGGGAAGAAGAAAGCAGATGAGTAAGTGGCATGGTGGAAAAGGTAGTAAACCTCGTCCTATAAAAGACATGAAAAAATTTGATTCTGAATGGGACAGGATTTTTAATAAAGAGAAAAAAGATTTGAATTACGAATCTGACAATCCTTTAGAAAGACCTTTTGAACCTTCACCACCTTCAGCTGTTGATGATGCAGCAGACGTTATGAGTAAGTATGCTCACCCAGCTTACACAAGATATCCTCATTTAAAGAAAATAATTAAAGAATGATAACAATTTATGGAACCGCATCTTGCGGTGCTTGCATTAATGCAATTAATTTATGTCGAAAAAATAACCTTACATTCAGGTATAAAGACGTAAGTTTCAGACAGCATTATATAGAATGCGAACAACTCGGTGTTGATATGACAAAAATACCACACATAACAGTTGACAAACACTACATAGGATGTTATAATAGTCTGAAAGAATATATTTGGGAACAAAATGCTAAAAGACAAGATAATAGAATGGTTTAATATTTGTAAGATTCATTGGAAAGAAATCTTTGCTTTGAGTTTTGCATTACATTTCGTTATAGACATCTTTGTATTTTGGTTAGGATTTATTATTGGGAGAATGACATAATGGCAAAATGGCCTAAAAGAACACCATGGCACGATGGTGAGAGAATAGAATGGAACTTGGATAATGGATACATCATTTCGGCTGTAAAATTTACGGGTTCTTATGGATATAAAGAAAATAAGTGGGAACTTGCTATTATAGATAAAGATTTAAAAACATTCGTAGACCCACCTGCGGATAGAATGGAAAATATATTAGATGACTATCATAAAGCCGATGAAGGCATTTATGGTTATCTAAACGACCCTGATGTGGACAGGATTGTAGAAATGGTAAAGAGGTTATAATGCCAGTAAAGATAGGAAAATCAGTAAGGAAAGTTGTAAGAGGAGCGAGTAGACCAAGTTTCGAATATACACATGAATATATAAAAACAAAATCAAACGGTGAATTGATTGATATGTACAATGCTTCAGGAACAATCCCTAAGAAAAAACAAAAAATTAAAAACGAATTAGTGAGACGAAATAAAGTTGGAAAAGCAAGAGTCGTATTTAGATAAGTTAGCGTATAAAGCAACTATACTTCTTCTTTGGAGTGGTGTTATATTGTGGACAGTGTTAATTGGTTCAGCTGTATATTCGTTGTTTGAAGATGATAAAAAAATAATTGGATACACCTATCACGGTCTTCCAATTTATGAAAGTGATATAGAGGAGAAAGATGGCGACGAAAAGTAAAGCTTACGCGAGTACCCACAATGGTATTAAAAAAGGCACATCTATTGGAAAGAATCCAAAGAGTCGTGCTACAATGAACAAGTCTAAAAAACGGTCATTTAAAAAATATCGTGGTCAAGGAAAATAAACAAGCAATCATATTAGGAAACGGAGAATCTCGTTTAGGATACAACTACAGAGAAAAGTTTCCAAATGCGACTGTGTTCGGTTGTAATGGAGCGTATAGAGAATCTCCAGATTTTTTAATATGTACAGATGTTTATATGCAACATCTGATTTATAAAACCGGATATTGCAAAGACAACCTTTGTTACTTTTCTGAATGGGAAACTCTTCCCGGTGATGAAGGTTATAACTTAGCAAAACAATTAGGTAAACCTGTTATTTCAAATGATAGAGATAATAGAATGAGTTGTGTTGTTAACGGTACAGAAAATTTCACGTATGTAACTTGGACTGAAGAAGAAGATTCAGTACAAAAATTACTTGAAATTCCAATCAGCTCTGGTTCAAGAGCATTATTATTAGCATGTGAATTAGGATTTAATGAAATCCATTTACTTGGATTCGATGGTATAGGAGCTCAGAATGTTTATCAACAAACTGAGGGATATGAAAATTCTACACCAAGAGAAATCTGGGTAAAAGAAAGAAATGATATTAAGCAATTCTATAAGAGTAAAATAAAATTTTATGATTTATAATCGATTAGCTTCAGCAGCTTATGGTGAAGGAAGAAGATATTTTAAATGGTGGGTACGTGTATGGTGTAAACGAAGATAAATACTATCCATGCCATACTCAAAGAAAGTTATAGAAAGATTCGAAGCAGTGACCAATAACCCTGCTGCACATGGTGTCGGAAGGTTTGACCCTAATGACCCAAACGTTGCAACGGGACTTACGGGTGCACCTGCATGTGGTGATGTTATGAAATTGGATTTAAAATTAAATCCAGAAACTGAGGTCATCGAAGATGTTAAATTTAAAACTTATGGATGTGGTTCTGCTATCGCTTCAAGCAGTATGTTCGTTGAAATGTTAATTGGTAAAACCATTGAAGAAGCGAAGAATATTAAAGATAAAGAAATTGCGGATGCTTTAGAATTACCTCCAATCAAAATTCATTGTTCAGTGTTGGCCGAAGATTCAATCAAACGTGCTATCCAAGATTGGGAAGAAAAGAAAGCAGGTCGCAATGAAACATGGTTAGAAAAGATGACCATAAAGGAAGATTAAAGATGTATGAGTATAAAGCAAAATTAATTAAAGTAGTAGACGGAGATACCGTAGATGTCGATATTGATTTGGGGTTTGGTATTTGGATGCGTAATGAGCGTGTTCGTATTATGGGAATTGATACACCAGAGTCCAGAACTAGGAATAAGATTGAAAAATTATTTGGCCTCGCTGCAAAGAAAAGATTAAAAGAATTATTAACAAAGGATATCATTCTAAAAACATTTAAAGGTCGTGGTGGAGAAGATGCTAAAGGTAAATTTGGTAGAATCCTTGGTGACTTTAATGTCTATTATCCAGAACAAGACCGTTGGTGTTTAGTTACAGAAATTATGTTCCACGAAGGACATGGTGTACCTTACACTGGTGGAAGTAAAGATGATGTCGAAGAACAACACTTAAAGAATAGAGATAAGTTATTAAAAGAAGGTGTTGTTGATAGAGCAAAATACGAAAAATTAATTAATAACTAAAGGTCCTTTTTATATTATGGAAAATGTTTGTGTCTTAACAAACTTTCGTACCGGAAGTACATCATTCACACTAGAAAAATCTGAAGAACATCAGTTACCTTATAAAGGTGAATTGTTTTCTCACGAAATACCTTTTGGTTTAGGTGAACTTGAAAGTATTAAGAGAGATGCATTCATTTTTTCTAATCCTAAAGTAGGGAGACAAGCTTTAAGTCGTTGGAACTTTTTCCAACAATTGCGTAATGGTCACCCTGCTTGTTATAAAATTATGCCGAATCATTTCGGTGATGATAAAGAACACCTTCAACTTCGTACAGTTATTGGTCAAGCCGATAAAGTCTACTATCTCTATCGAAGAGATTTTATGAAACAAATCGAAAGTTGGGTTGCAGCACGTCTTACTGGTTCTTGGGCAGAAACTGGGTTTAAAGCATACCCAGAAAATACTGACGGAAAATCTTGGCGCGAGTCTTGGATGCACGTTGAAGAAATATACGTCAAGAGAATGCACGGTATTCATAGAGGTGTATTTGGAGATAAAGAAGAACCTTATAAAGCATCCATCAATCCCTCGAAAGGAGTCAACCACGGTCAAGGTCACGATTTAAATCTTACTCGTATGGTTTGGCAACTCGTCTACAATTATAAAGTAATGGGTAGAATGTGGAAAGAATTTCCTGGTGAACTCGTTTGCTATGAAGATTATTTTCAAAAAGAAAAATATAAACCATATAATAGAGAGATTACTTGGGAATCTGAACTCGATATGGACGTCATCAACGAACAGGTAGACACCTGGGATATCGAAAGTTATTTCAAATAACAGTTGACAAATGCAATAAAACCTGTTATAATAGTCAAGTAAATGGAAATATTTGCGAAAAAAATGAAAAAAACAGTTGACAATTCCGTCAAACTGTGGTATATTATACAGTATGAGAAAAAGATTTGATAATGCGGTAAGTGGTACTACCGTTATTTTGGCACCACGAAAAAGACATCCTAGAGATAAAAGACCACCTCAAGCTATGCCATTTGATGTAGCGATGAGAAAGTTTAAGAAAGCGGTTGAAAAGGCTGGGATTCTTAAAGAACTCAAGAAAAGAGAGTTCTATGAAAAACCTTCAATTAAAAGAAATAGAAAAAAAGCTGAAGGTATTAAAAGGCATCAAAAAGCTCGTGCCAAAGAGATGGCAATGAGTAATTTGCCAAGAGGCTTTAGAAGATATTAATTAATTGAGATTTATATTATGGGATTAGCTAGAGGATTGTCTACGCTTAACACTCGTAAGCGTAAACTAAAAATCACAAAAGCAAAATACGCTGAACTTGAACTTCAGTGGAGACAACATAATCGTGATATGAAACGTAAAGGTATGCACGATTTAAGATATGACACACTTCAACAATACATCGATTATTGTTATGGTCGTACAAAAATCCAAACAGAATTCAAACCTTACACACCAACTACAACATGGCGAGTTGACAATCATCGTGAACTCTATCCATCAGCACCTTTAACTGAGTCTGATGGACGTGGTACTGCTAAAGATTCACCTAAATATACTGGGACTCTTGTAAAGGGTATTGCAACAATGCATAAATCCAATGCAGTTCCAGTTATTAATCAAAAAGAAGCTGAAGATATCAGCAGGATGGCACGATGAAAATTGACTATCCTATTCATAAATTTTCCTGCGACATATGTGGGAAAGCGTTTACAAACCTAGTATATTATAAAGTAGAAAAGAATGGTTATCATTCTCAAGTGTATTGCGGACCTGAATGTAGTTTGAAAGGTCATGCCGTACACAGAGGACCTGAGAGATGAGTGATTTAGAAACACGTATTCAAGAAAGATTGGATAAGCTTGAAAAGTTAATGAAAGAAAATAAACACATTGGTCATGCGGAAGCAGCAATGGATTTTACAACAGACATTACAAAATTTTGGAGTGTGCTTAGTGAAGAGGATAGAGACTTTTTACAAGGTGTACAACATGCAATCGAAGAGCAAATACGCTGGGAGTAATATATGACGCAATATAACGATAAAGTCGAAAGACAAAGACTACTCATTGCCGCTGAGAAATGGGCAAAAGGAGTAGAAGGTATACACGTACATTCTTTAAATAGTATGTGGTATGATGATAGACCAGAAGATACGGCAGACAATCAGTATGTAACTGATACTACGTATAATAGTGGTTTAATCGTGAGAGAGAAAAACGGAAAGGTGATTCATACATTTGGTGAGAAGCTTGATGGTGATGCACTTATTGACGATTACCAAAGAAAGGTAACGCCTTCTCAAACTCAAGCATTATTAGCATGAGCAAATTCGATAAAAACTTTCATTTAAATATGAGTCCTCTATACGTGACCCTTATATTCATGATTTTTATATTATGGTCAAGTGAAGTGAAAGCTGAGCCTGGTATTGATTACGATTGGGTAGTATCAAAAGAAGAACATTGTCTAGCATTAAACATTTATCACGAATCACGTTCAGAAAACTTAGCAGGTAAATATGCAGTTGCTGATGTTGTTTTAAATAGAGTAAGAGACGACAGGTACCCTAATGATATATGTGGTGTAATATACCAAGGGAAGCACAAACCTTCTTGGAAAGACCCAGAGAGGCTCGTACCAATAAGGAATGCATGTCAGTTTAGTTGGTATTGTGATGGTAAGAGTGATGACCCACTTGATACTGACTCTTGGAATGAATCACTTAACATCGCTTATCATGTTATTAAAAATAATAAGTACCGTGGATTAACAGAAGGTGCAACACATTATCACACGACATGGGTAAGTCCTTATTGGGCTCCTACATTACAACAAGTAGGAACGATAGGAACTCATATATTTTACCGTCAAGAATGAATAAATATCTCTATGTACAGTGAAACAAGAGATATGTTATGGTTATTGCAGGAATAGATTACAGTTTAAGTAGCCCTGCTATTTGTGTTCACGAAGGTAAAGAGTGGGATTATAAGAATTGCACTTTTTACTATTTAGTAAGTAAAGAAAAGTTTTTGAATACAGAGGACTCTCAATACTTACCAACTCTATATCCTCAATATAGAGAAGATATGGAGAGATTTGACAGACTTGCAGAATGGTCTATAAGTACTTGTTTAAATCGAGGTGTAGATATAGTTTCACTAGAAGGTTATGCATTTGGTGCAGTTGGAAGAGTATTTCAAATTGCTGAGAATGCTGGCTTACTAAAATATAAATTATGGGAACAACATATTGGTGTAGATATTTATGCACCAACAATGATAAAGAAATTTGCCACTGACAAAGGGAATTGCAATAAAGAAATGATGATAGAAGCTTTTGAATCTGAAACAGGGGTTGACATTCGCGAGAAATGTGGTATAATAAACAAACAGTGGAATCCTATAAGTGATATAGCCGACTCATACTATATGGCAAAATTTGGATTCCATCAGATTTTTAATTTGGAAAAAGACGTATGATAGTAATTTTCAATGGCCCGCCCGGTTCAGGTAAAGACGAAGCTGCTTCTTTATTTAAAGAAGTATTTGGTTTCGGTAACCTGAGTTTTAAATACCAATTGTTCAAAGAAACAATTAATCACTTCGAAGTCGATAAAGACTGGTTTATGGAAGGTTATGACGATAGAGAAGTAAAAGAAAAGAAAGAGTTCGCTCTTAAAGAAATGTCTCGTAGAGAAGCAATGATTCATGTATCTGAAGATATAGTCAAACCAAAAAATGGAAAAGATTATTTTGGACGCATGGTTGCTGAAGAGATTGAAGATGGAAAAAGCTATGCTATTGCAGATGGTGGATTCATCGAAGAGTTAGAACCAATAATCGAAAAATTAGGTGAAGAAAACATTGTCCTTGTTCAAATCACAAGAGAGGGACATGATTTCTCAACTGATTCACGTAGATACTTCGACGGAAAACTTTTTAAAGAATATACAATTGGTCATGAAACACCGATTGAAAAGTCTTTTGTTTTAGATGAAAAGTTCGATATTAAAACATATCGAATTCATAACAATGGTTCTTTAAGAAATTTCCACAATACATTAATGGACATACATAGTGAGTTAAAATTACAATATGACTTATCGACTGAAGAACCTACCGACGCTTAACGTCATAAACTTAAAAGAGTGTACTGATAGAAAAGAGTTAACAGAAAGCGAATTCAAACGCTTAGGTGTTGACAACTATAAGATACACGTTTATGATAGATATGAAGAAGGAGTCAGTATTCCTTTTGAAGGTGACCCTGATTTAATTAGCAAATGTACCAAAGGTGTTACATCATCTCACCTTTTAACTATTAAGTGGTGGTACGAAAATACTGACGAAGAGTATGGTATTTTCTTAGAAGATGATGTTGACTTCACACCTTTAGAACATTGGAATTTTACGTTAAGTGAATACATTGAAAGGTGTAATGATTATGATTGGGGTGCTCTACAACTAGGATTAGTATTTGAGTATCCTTATGATGTTTGGCATGAATATCCTCCCATGTTCCCGCGTAGGCGTACGGAATGGGACCACGGATTACAAGTTTATGTACTGAAAAGAAAGTATGCTGAAGTATTACTCGACTATTATTTTGGTGCTTTCCCAGGCAAACTTCATTTTAGAATGCCACTCGGTTCCGCTAACGCATTTGAAAATAATGTATTATGCGGATTTGGAGATGTGATTACATTCCCATTGTTTAATCATAACGTCACTGACTTCCGTTCGAAGAATATATATTGTTATAACGAACAAACGCCGTCAGCGATTTATTCTTATGAATACTTAACAGATTGGTGGGACAAGAAAGGAAGTCAAAAATCATTAGATGACATATTTGGAGATGCAAAATTATGAGATTAAGTAAAGTAAATAAACTCAAAGCAATTTGGGAATTAGTAGAAGAATTTAAACGTGAACTAGGTGGTCAAGCAAAAGGTCATTTCTATACTACAATTAGTGTATTGGAAAATAGAGCAGAACAACTAGAAAAAGAAATCGATAATGAAACTGTTAATGTTCAGGAGTATGTAAAGTGAGTGTAGTATATAAAGGTCAAGTAATCGATTCAGAACTATCCAAAAATTCAAAGGGTGGAACTGAAATGATGCGTCAACGTTTCGTTGATAACGTTGATAAAAGTATTTTAGAGAAAGTTGCAGTACATTTATCAAGACCAAGAGAGATGTATGAAGATGTACCTAATGTTTTATGGTGCCATGATTTAGCTGAAGACCCAGAGAATAAAATCTTATTAGACGATGGTTGGAAAAAATTTGACCATTTCGTTTTTGTATCAGCATGGCAAAGAGACCAATATGTCTTAAGATTTGGTATTCCATATTCTAAGTGTTCAGTTATTCATAATGCTGTTGAGAAAGAATACTCACCAAAAGAAAAAGATATGGAAACAATCCGTTTCGTTTATCATACAACACCTCATCGTGGATTAGAACTTGTCGTTCCAATCTTTGATGCTTTGTGTAATGATTTCGATAATATACATTTGGATGTTTATAGTTCATTCGATATTTACGGTTGGCCACAAAGAGATGAGCCTTACCAAGGATTGTTTAAAACTATAGAGTCGCATGACAATATGACTTACCATGGAAATGTTTCGAATGAAGAAGTACTAGAAGCATTAGACAAATCGCATATTTTCATGTATCCCAACGTGTGGAAAGAAACTTCTTGTATTGCGTTGATTGAAGCAATTAAGAGTCAGATGATTTGTATTCACCCAAATTACGGTGCATTACCAGAGACTGCTTCAAACGCTACAATCATGTATGATTTTAATGAAGTGAATCAGGCACATGCAAACTATTGTTATGCAGTGACAAAACAAGTATTACAGAGTATGAAACAAGACTCTAACTATTTCCACGGTTTCACTTATTCGGACCGTTTCAACTTAGCTCGAAATAATATCGCTTCATTTAAAGTTATGTGGGAAACGCTTCTAAGGAATATTATACATGGCAAAGAACAAGAAGCCGGATAATGTTGTTCAATTTCCAAACATACACATAGACAACCCTCCACTTAGTGCGAGTGATGTTAGTGACAGATTATTAAGATATAAAGAAAGCTATTCTACAGAATTAGCAGAAATATTATGGGAAAACGTTCTGGGTGAAATGACCAGAGCAGGGTGTGATTTTGATTCACAGATTGACAAATACTTTCCAAGTATGATTTTAATTTTTGAATCCATCAAATCATTACATTCATTAACTATGGGCTTAGACCACCCTCTTCAAAGGTTTGCAGAGGAAAATGTAGTTATAATGGAGAGTGGTGAAGCTCAAACTGTAGGCGGTCTGAAAAAAGATTTGCAAAAAACAGTTGACAATGATGAAGAAATAGATTAAAATATACACTGAATTAAATTAAATTGGAATTATATTATGGCTATTTTAGTAGATTATAACCAAATGATGCTCTCATCTTTGTTTGCACAGATTGGTAATCATACGGACATTGACCTTGATGAAAACTTATTAAGGCATATGTTCTTAAACTCGTTACGCTTCAATAGGAAAAAGTTTCACGAAGATTATGGTGAAATTATCCTATGTGTCGATAATAAAGACGTATGGAGGCGTGACTACTTCCCTTATTATAAAGCGAATAGGAAAAAGAGTAGAGATGAATCCGACATGGATTGGAACAAGCTCTTCGAAGCTATTCATCAAATAAGAGAAGAAATTACTGAGTACTTTCCTTATAAGGTACTCTATATCGAAAGGTGTGAAGCTGACGATATTATTGCAACCATTATTCACGAAGAAGGTACTGAACTGAATACTGGTGGCGAAAGGTTTTTAATTCTTTCTGGTGATAAGGACTTTATTCAATTACATAAGTATGCGAATGTAGACCAGTACAATCCAACTCTTAAGCGTTGGGTAAGGAATGACAATCCAAATAAATACCTTTCAGAACACATATTGAAAGGTGATGTAGGCGACGGTATTCCTAATATTCTTAGTGCTGATAATTGTCTCGCCATTGGTGAACGTCAAAGACCAATGACTAAGAAAAAGATTACTGCGTTTACAACTGAACCAGAATGTATGGACGAAGAAACAAAACTTCGATACAATCGAAATAAGAAGATGATTGACTTATCTGAAATTCCACAAGAATATAAAGATACAATTCTCGAAGCATACCACACTGAAAAGAATGTGGGTAGAGAACATCTCTTTAATTTCTTTGTTAAGAAAAAATTAAAAAACTTAATAACAGATATACAGGATTTTTAAATTATGGCTATCAAACTATCAATCTCTGAAGTACTGAATAAGTGCAAAGAGTTTAAATCAGTAAAAGAAAAAGCAGAATGGCTTCAACAAAATGATGCTGTTCCAGTAAGAACTGTACTAAGACTTATCTATGATGAAGATATCGAATTCTTAGTACCAGACACTCCACCACCTTGGAAGAAAAATAATTTTCCAGATGCGACAACTCTACTTTATAGAGAAGCTCGTAGACTGCGTATTTTCTTTAAAGGAGGAGGCTATGACGATTTACCACAAGTCAAAAGAGAATCACTATTCATTTCTTTATTAGAAGATATTGAAAATGGTGACGCTGACTTATTGGCAAAAAATATGATTAGTCACACTGCAGTGAAAGGACTTACTAAGAAAACAGTTGAAACTGCTTTCCCAACAATTTTCACAGACCCTATTAGAGTCTAAATTAGATTTGGTCTATATGACCTAAGGATAATGATTCGATGTCTCGGAAAGGCTTTAGAAGCTTTCGTGATAAAAATAAAGAAGAGTGGAACGAATATAACAGACGAGAAGATAGAAAGTCTGAACGTAAGAAGAAACAAAGACGTGACACTCGACGTCAACGCAGGTCAGAAAAATTCAAAAATTTTAAAGATTGGTCAGACAACAGTTGACAAATGCAAAAAACTGTGTTATAATACAACTTGATTATGAAAATTTACGGTAGTAACACTAACGTGTTTAGAGAAATGGATATAAGCGACAAGGTGATTCTTGTCGATTGTGATGGTGTTCTTCTTGATTGGGAATATAGCTTCTATCAGTTTATGATTAATAGAGGGTATGAAGTAAAAGAACCTGGTCATTATAAGATTAATGAAAGCTTTGGTATACCATACGCTGAAGGTAAATCATTAATCATTCAATTTAATGAAAGTGCACAGATTGGTTTCCTTCATTCTCTTAGAGATGCAGTTAAGTATGTAAGAAAATTACATGAAGAACATGGATACGTATTCCATTGTATTACTTCTCTAAGCACAGACCCTTATGCTAAAAAACTGAGAGTAAGAAACCTCGAAAAGCTATTTGGTAAAAATATATTTGAAGAAGTAGTTTGCCTACCTTGTGGCGCTGATAAAGACGATGCACTGGAACCATACAGAAACACAGGATGTATTTGGGTGGAGGATAAACCTGTCAATGCAGAACTAGGGCATGAATTAGGTCTGAGACCCTTCCTGATTGAACACACTCATAATAAAGACTACCAATCAGATAATTTTCCAAAAGTTAAAAATTGGAAAGAACTGTACGAACATATCGTATAAATAAATTTATGAAAGTCTGGATTACTATTTAATGCCAACATACGAATTTCAAGATAAAGAAACAGGTGAAACCTTCGAGAAAATTCTCAAAATCTCGGAAAGGGAAGCCTTCCTCAAAGATAATCCCAACCTTAAACAAATTATTAGCGGACAAACCGTGATTGAGTCTGCGCGTCTTGGTCGAATGAAACCCGACCAAGGATTTCGTGATTTGCTTTCGTCGATGAAAAACAATAAAAGTTACACAGGAAACAAAATCAACGATTGGAAATAATAACCTTTACATTATGATGTTGATTTGCCATAAGGAGGTTATATATGTCGAAACAACGTCGTATTTCTCAAAAGGAGAGACGAAGATTAGAACGTGAATTGAAGACCGGAACGCTAAATTCCAAATTCAGTATGAGACCGATAAAACCCATTACAATCACACAGGAAGATATGTTTGACTCATATCGTGCGGGATATAATATAGCAGCAATCGGTACAGCAGGGACTGGAAAAACTATGTGCGCCATGTACTTAGGATTAAAATCCATTCTCGAATCAGACCAATACGAACAATTAATTATCGTAAGGTCGGCTGTACAAACACGGGAACAAGGATTCATGCCAGGTACTCAGGCACAAAAAGAAGCTGTTTATTCTACACCTTATGCAGACATCACATGTGATTTATTTGGGAGAGGCGATGCTTGGGAAATTCTCAAACAAAAACGCCAGGTCAAATTTATGACTTCTTCTTTTGTACGAGGATTGACGTTTGATAATTCTATTATTGTAGTAGATGAATGTCAATCAATGACATATCATGAACTTGATAGTATCATCACAAGAGTAGGTGAATCTTCACGAATCATATTCTGTGGAGATACTAAACAAGATGACTTGTTGAATTCGAGAAATCGAAACGACGTATCGGGATTAGACGGCTTTATGAGTGTTATTAATAAGATGCATAAATCTTTCAGAACAATTGAGTTCAATGTAAATGACATCGTAAGAAGCGGTTTAGTTAAAGAATATATAATAGCAAAGGAGACAATTAACACTAAGTTTTCGCCCCAATTTGCGGTGGCTTAAATTTTGACGAGGTGGCGAGGGCAACCTCGCCATTCTTTTTAGAGAATAGAATTATGATACAGGAAACAGTAGACAATTACAAATTACAATGGTTAACTAAAAACTCATACCGAGTTAAGTTACCAAAAAATCTTAAAGATTCAGGTGCTGAATGCCTAGCATGGTGTACATCAGTACTTGATGAAAAAGTCTGGTCTCACTCATTCAACCCAGAAGACCAACAATATACTTTCTTTTTTGAAAGTCCTCATATTGCAGAACAATTTAGAGCTCAATGGAAAATAGGAGATTCTAGAACTGTAGACATCACATAAGCTCAAGGATATTATATTATGTTATTTGAACACCACAACCACGGGATTGATTTACCTCCCATAACAAGAAAAACAACAGAACAAGGAAGAAGATACTTCACACCAACAGGTGAAGCATACCCATCAGTCACAACTGTGTTAGGTATTCTAGGAAAAGCTTCATTAATGGCCTGGCGGAAACGTGTAGGTGAAGAAGAAGCGAATCGTATTTCTTCTCAAGCTGCTAGACGAGGTACTGCAGTTCATAAACTCTGTGAAAACTACTTAGACAATAAAGAAGATTATAAAGAAGGTGTACAACCTGCTAATCTTTTTATGTTTAACACTATGAAACCACTACTTGACAATAAGATAAATAATATATGGTTCCAGGAAGCTTTTCTATATTCTGACGAATTGCAAACTGCGGGCCAAGTAGATTGTATCGCTGAATATGATGGTAAACTTTCGGTTATTGATTTTAAAACTTCTCGAAGATTAAAATCAGTTGACCAAATACAAAACTATTTTATGCAAGTGTCTTTTTATGCGAAAGCATTTGAAGAAAGAACAGGACAAAAAGTAGAACAAGGAGTAGTTTTAATCGGGGTAGATGACGCTGAACCACAAGAATTCTTTATCAACCCAGACGATTATATAGAACACTTCAAAGCGGTTAGGGAGACATATGCCAACCTCTATGAAAAAGAAAAGGTACATAATAATTGATAAAGACATGGGTGTATTCCTAGGCACTTACGATGGGCGTGAACTAGGAAGAGAAGATGATAATAGAATTTATGCGTGTTTTGCTGCTAACAATCCTTTCGGATTGACAACCGCATGTTCTTTCAAATCTGATAAGGCAGCAAACTTCTATATAAAAGATATGTTCCACGCGGGAAAGAAACGAGATTTACTCGTAGCTGAAGTGGATACAGATACTGAATTTCCTCATGTAGTAGATATAATTAAGGCAGGTTATACAGAACACTGTCACGATATGCTTGACGTTATGTTTGAAACTGGAAATCAAACTGTTCATTAACAGTTGACATTTTCAAAAAGCTGTGGTATAATACGATTTTGAAGAAGGTGAATTAACAAATGAATCATGAAGCTTTGAATAAGAATATGGATATGGGCAACTTGGATATGGACCACGTTGCAAACATGCATAAAGAGTTCTTTGTTCATAATGATTATGAATGGTGGAACCCTCCTAAAACTGGTGATGTAGTTGTTGATGTGGGAGCTTGCGTTGGTATGTTCTCATGTATGGCATTAGACAAAGGTGCTGATAAGGTTTATATGATTGAACCAAATAAAGACCTTTTAATGACTGCTATTAAAAACACTGCTGATTATGTTATTAATGAGACAGAATCAAAGGTTGTACCAGTACATGCAGCGATTCTTTCAGATGATAACCATGTACAACACATTTATAATGAAGATACTTCTGGTAGTTGGTTGAAATTTAGTTTCGACCAATTTATTGATTTTTATAAAATAGATAATATAGATTTTTTAAAGATTGATTGTGAAGGTGGAGAATATGATATTCTCACAAAAGAAAATTTTGAATGGATTTGCGATAATGTAAATCATATAGCACTCGAAGTTCATAGACGACATGGACCAAGTGGTGCAAAGGATTTTAAAAAGTTTAGAGATGATTTTTTAAAACCATATCTAGAACGAGGCGGACAAGTTCGTTACCAACATCCCCAATATGGAGAGTTTATTTGGAACGACAAGATGATAGATGAAAAAATCTATACTGAAGATTTACCCGCTGAGTTTATGATATATTTTACAAAGAAATAAAGATGGCAAAAGACAAAAAATTAATTAGTGAAGCTCTTATGTTTGCGGTAAAAGCGCATGGAGACCAACGAAGAAAATACACAGGTGAACCTTACATCGTTCACCCAGTTGGTGTCGCGAAAATCCTTGAAGACTCAGTTGAGCACACTGATGAAATGATAGTTGCAGCTCTATTACATGATGTAGTAGAAGATACACCTGTAACTTTCCAAGATGTAAAAGAAAAGTTCGGCTCAACAGTTGCTGAATACGTACACTACTGTACGAACGTCTCAGAAAAGGAAGATGGAAACCGTGCATTTCGTAAGAAAATGGATGCGGACCATTTTGCGCTAGGTCCAGCTGAGACTCAAACGATTAAGGTTGCGGATTTGATACACAATAGTGAAACTATCATTCCTCACGACCAAAAATTCTTTCATAAAGCTTACAAGCATGAGAAACAGTATCTCTTGAAAGTATTGACTAAGGCTGACCCAATACTATTAGATAGAGCTCAAACCATCCTCTCAGATGCTTGGGAGCCTTCTAAATAACATAATTAGCCATATTTTTGGTTCCTTATAACAAATTGATATAAAAAAAGTGCAACTTTTTTGCAAAAAACAGTTGACATTTGCTTTGAAATGGTATAGAATGGTATCATAATCAATTGGAAAAGGAGTTAAATTATGGCTGATTATTCTTACTGGGGTGGAACAGGAAAGTTTCAAGACCTCGCCGATAAAATGCAAAACATGGTTCCAGTATCTGGTCCTTGTTACAACATACCTGATGATGATACTTCAGGAATCAATAAGCCTCTTGACACATTTCGTCAAGTTGTCAACGCATACTACGACATCTTCAACAATGGTGGAGGTAATAACGATACTCGTAAAGTTTCAAAATTCTTCCCAGGTGTAATGCAACATCTTCGTGGACGTAATTTCAATAATCCTGATTGGGATACTATCTCTTCTAAAGCTGACGCTCTTATGGATAAGCATGTCCAACGAGCTGCTAAGTCTATGGATTTACTTTAAAAGTGAAAAAAGTGCAACTTTTTTGCAAAAAACAGTTGACAAATTCGCTTTGATTTGGTATAATGGTACAGTAAATAGGAAAAGGAGTCAAAATGAAGAATTTTACAGTTAAACAAATCAAGTTCACTGAATCAGAAAGTGAGCTTCCAAACGAACTAGGTTGGAATGGTGCTATGGAAAAATGCCCAAAGTGGAAGGTTAAACTAGACCTTCAAATGGATTCTAATCTTTTCGAATCAAACATGTTGGAGCACTTCACTCCAGTCTTTGAAGTTCAAGCTCAAGACTTAGAACATGTTTTCAGAATCACTAATCTCTGGGACGAACCAGATTTAGTTCATACTTTAAACGTAGGTCACAGCACATCAGTTGGTGACTTAGTTGTCGATAACGACACTGGTGAGACTTTCATCTGTGCAGACTTTGGATTTGATAAGGTAGCATAATGAAATATCTTCCAGGAATTCTTTTTACATCACTACTTGGTTTTGGATTCTACATGGGTACACTTAGCTTAGTAAATATGCCCGATGTACATATTTCAAACACGACAGGAGAGTGCGTAAAGGTAATTAATTACGATGAGCGTTTTGATTATACTTGCGAAAACTATCCTTCAAAATACAATCACGTATGGGTACAGTAATGAAGTTACAAGAATATTTTGATTTTTTAGATGCTCTTCGCGAAGGTGGCTCGATTAATATGTTTGGTGCACCTTCAGTTTTACAACAAGAGTTTGGTTTAACGAAAGCAGAAGCTTTCGAAATTTTCACAGCATGGACGGAGAAGTTCAAAAATGTATAACGAAGAAATCGTTGAAGTAAAAAACATCGAAGCGAAAATCGCTTCTATTGGAACAGCGCAAGCAGCATGTTCTGCAATTAATTCTCATCTAGGAAATGAGTCAATCGGTAAGGAAGTTTTTGCAATGCTTTCTGAACTCAAGGTTGACCTCTATGAGATTCAGTATCAAAATAAATTGAAATTAATTGCACAAAACAGTTGACAAACGCTTTGAAATGGTGTATAATAGTACCCATAAATTAAATTAATTCATATTGAAAGGAGTAAATTATGGCACATGAATTAGAAATGGTAAACGGCCAAGCCTCAATGGCCTATAGAATCTCAAAAGGTGTACCTTGGCACGGCCTTGGTGTTCCAGTTGATGATGATATGACACCCATCGAAATGATGAAAGCAGCTAACCTTGATTGGGAAGTTGAGTTGAAAGATTCTTTCGTCAATATTGATGGTGAGAACGTCCCTACTGGACAACAGTCACTTGTAAGAAAGACTGATAATAAAATTCTTACAAACGTAGGTGGTAAGTGGAATCCTTGCCAAAACTCTCAAGCATTTGAATTCTTTAATGAGTTCGTAAATGCTGGTGATATGGTAATGGATACTGCGGGCTCTTTAAAAGATGGTCAAATCGTCTTTGCCGCTGCTGATGTTAAAGATGGATTCACTCTCTTTAACGGTGACGAAGTGAAAGGTTATCTTCTCTTCTCAAATCCTCACGTTTATGGAAGGTCTATTGACGTTAAGTTCATTATGACAAGGGTTGTATGTAACAACACTTTGAGTATGGCACTTACTGAAAAAGGTCAACCTGCTATCAGAGTTTCTCACAGAAACGAATTTGATGCTGAAAAGGTTAAAGAACTTCTTGGTATTTCACATACAAGGGTACAACAGTTCAAAGAAGCTGCTGAGTTCCTTGGTTCAAAAAGATATGGAGACGAAGCTTTCCAAACTTTCCTTGGAAAAGTTTTTGGTACTTCCTCGCAAGACAATAAAGTTTTAAGTAGAACAGCTGAAAGGGCTTTTGAAATTGTAGACACTCAACCAGGTGCTCACTTCAAGCCAGGTTCATGGTGGAATGCTTATAACGCAGTCACTTACATGACTGACCATGAATTAGGTAGAACTGCTGATGCAAGGGCTACTTCAGCATGGTATGGTGTTAACGCAAAGAGAAAACTCGATGCACTTGACCTTGCGGTTGAAATGGCGGAGGCTGCGTAAGCAGCTTCCATTTTTTTATTTTTGGAAAAGGAATATTATGATTAAATTTGATAACAAAGGAAAAACTAGAACTGAAGCTTATGTTGGTACATTCTCAACTGAATGCGCTGGTGATATGATGGAAGTTGAGAGTATTAGAACTCTAGTAAAAAACTTTAATAAAGACTTGAAAGCTTCAGGCGCTACTTGTAAAAGAGGCAGACCTCTTAGATACAGAGTTGATTTAAAAGCAAGACAACCAATCAATAAAGTACTCAATAGGAGAACTGGCAGATTGAATGGTTACACTTGGGGCGGTGACGTCATTGGTGGAATTGCTAATGCTAGGGCAGTGGATTTATACATCCATAGGAATTGGAATTATTACTATGAAAATTAAAATAGAAATCGAACTTGATACCGTAAGAGATGCTGAAGAAGTTCAGTCTCTTATGGACCTCGTAGAAGCTATTCGTCAAAAAGAAGAAGACGAATAGTAAAAAAAGTGAAAAAAACAGTTGACAAATTCACTTTGATTTGGTATAATGGTACAGTTAATTGGGAAAAGGAGTAAATTATGACATTAACAAAAGCTGAAATTACGAAGTTCACTAACATCGTAAACAAAATGGATACTGAAGATTCTAAAATTCTTATCCAAATCTGGAAGAACGCTCAAAACATGAAGTCAGCAAATCAAGCTGCTCAGTTTCAAAAGGGCAATCTTGTTCAATTCACCTCTAGGACTGGCGAAGTGATTACTGGTACAGTATCGAAAGTCAACAGGAAGTCAATCGCTGTTGAAACAACTAAAGGTAGTTGGAAAGTATCTCCATCTCTTCTTACTCTAATCGACTAGGAGGTTCTCATGATTGAGATTCTACAGGAGATTACTGACTGGGGTGATGCCCCAGTTGCCAATGGAATATACCATGTTAATAGTGCTGGACAACTCGTTCAGCACAACGACACAGTCTTTAAAAATCCACTTAAAGGCTTTTCAAAAACAAGACGTAAGTTTAAAAAGATTGGTGAAAGACCAGAGACAGTCGCACCAACTGCAATCTTAGTGAAAGGTTCAAAAGGAAACTATTATAGTATTAATAATGGCAAGTGTACATGCCCTGGATTCACGTTCAGAGGTACTTGCAAACATCTAAAGGAGGCTGAAAATGTATGAAGTTCTTGAAACCCTCTTTGTGATTGGAATAATGTTTTTCATGTTCATTTTCGCATACATGTCTAATCATGTTGTCGAAGAAAAAAGACAGAAAAAATACCTTCCTCTCGCATGGGAAGAAGGCGGATTCTTAAATAAAACTTTTCATAAAGTTTTTGATAAGAGTGAAGTTAAATACACTGATGGAGACAACACATAAATGAACTATAAGTACTGGGGAAAGGTGGCACTAGTAATTGTGCCTGTTGTATTGTGGACAGTTTGGTATTATGCTATTAAGTATATTGCCAAAGGAACTGAGTTTGTTCAAAACTACGGTGATGAACTGCTTGAAGAATTTATGAGAGATTAAGGAGAGTCTCGTTGAGAATTGATAACGAAATAAAGCTTGACTATAAGGATGTTTTAATTCAACCAAAACGGTCAACACTTGGAAGTCGTAAAGAAGTAGATTTATATCGTGGATTTACTTTTCGTAATTATGAACCACCAGAAATGTCGATAGAATCTATCCGCGCGTCTGGAGAAACTCCGCACTATTATGGTATTCCTATTATGGCTGCCAATATGGACGGAGTAGGAACGATGGAAATGGCTGACACTCTTTCGAAACAAGGATTGTTTACCACTCTAGTGAAAACATATAGTGAAGATGAATTGATTGCATTCTATAATGACGACCAAATTCTTCGTACTGAATTTGTAGCATATAGCATGGGCATTAGTGATGAAGATTTAACTAAATTCATTAAGGTTTACACATACAATAGAGAGTCGATTAAGTATGTCTGTGTAGATGTTGCAAATGGATATAGTAGTAGATTTAGAGATTTCATCGCAACCCTCAGAGAAAAGGCACCAAACATCGTCATTATTGCTGGTAACGTAGTAACAAAAGAAATGACAGAGGAGTTAATTTTAAGTGGAGCAGATATCGTTAAAGTCGGCATTGGTCCTGGGAGTGTATGTACTACTCGTATTCAGACTGGGGTGGGTTACCCTCAACTCTCTGCGGTCATCGAGTGTGCTGACGCGGCGCATGGTCTTGGAGGACATATCATTGCTGACGGTGGGTGTACTAATCCTGGTGATGTATGTAAAGCATTTGCCGCAGGAGCAGATTTTGTAATGTTGGGTGGAATGCTCGCAGGACATGATGAAGGTGGTGGTAATGTAATTACTGAATCTATTATTTCAAACGTGCAGGCGCCCGCTACGTCCGCGGGGATTGGTAAACGTATTGAGAAACAATTTGTAGAGTTTTATGGTATGAGTTCTAAATCTGCTAATGATAAACACTTTGGTGGATTAAAAGAGTATAGAGCGAGTGAAGGTCGTACAGTAAGAGTTCCTTATAGAGGTGCTGTACAAAATACTATTAATGATATTTTAGGTGGCTTACGTAGTGCATGTACATATGCAGGGGCCGCAAAGCTTAAACATTTAAATAAGTGTGCAACGTTTGTTCGTTGTACTCAAACACATAACTCAGTTTATGAATCATCTACAATAGGAGTATAGTATGAAAAAAGTAGCACCAAACCCGTTTGGCGGAGAAGATGAAGTGCTTTATGATTCTGATTCAACAGAATCTCATAGTAGAGGAACTGCTGTTGAACTACAACTCTCAAGAAAGTTAGCAAACGAAATTGAGTGGGTAATTCAAAGCGGTGGCGTAATGCCAGTTCAAATCAGAAATGCATATGATGAATTGAAAAAATATTATGAAGTGCAAATGGAAAATGAGGAATATCGAAATTCAACTCAGTTTCCAGAGCCATTGCAAACTGATTTGTTCGAGTAATTGTAACAATTCTGTAAATAATTGCAATTATTTTAAATTTTTATAATATATTATAAATTCTATGTATATATAGTATCGTACAACGATGGGGAAGTTGTACTAGAAACAACGGATGTTCGAATTGAAAAAAGAAACAGCACTAAAAATCGCGAATCTTTCACCTGGTGAGAGTGTCGTAGAAAAATTAGTTGAAATCCACCCAATGAAACAAGTTGCTTATGCATCGATTATCCAAGTATTAGTACTTGGTTTTATGCTAGGTAGTATGGCGCTGATTCAATACTTCATAGTATAACATCCACAACCTTGGAATATAATGAATAAGAAAATTATGATAGCGATAGCAGCATGCTTTATTGCTGCTCCAGCGTATGCTGACTGGAGGATGGAACGATTCGATTTGGATGGTGACAAACTAATCAGCAAAGCCGAACTCAAAGCTGCGGGATGTACCGTTAAGAATGGATTATTTAAAGCAGCCGATAAGAACAAGGATTCTTATTTAGATAAAAAGGAAGCTAGAATAGCATCTCAGTATATCTTTAGAAGTAATTGTCCTAAAGGAGAATAATGAAAGAAAAGATGCAAGAACGAGTTGAACTGTTTGTTCTCGTTGGTATTTTTTGCATTTCATTAATGGGAGTAAATCCCAATGTTTAAAGCGTTAAAAAGGTTCTTCACCCGTGGTTGGACTAGAACGTTCTTTAAATATTGGGTACAACCATGGCATCCGGGTAGATAATGGAACTATTTTTTATTATACCTTTCGGTCTGTTTATATCATACCTTTTTTTAAAGTATGCTCCAATGTGGGATATCAGAGTTGCTAACTACCTCTCTGAAGTTCAAAAACAAAAACACAACAAATAAGGGAACTGTTATGAAAGCAATGGCACAAAAAGTGTGGTTGCGTGTAAATGGGGAGCTTTGTGTTGAGTGCTTATTAACCACAATCTTTTTAGGAATGATGGTTTATAGCATAAGTACCATTGTCTAAACTTTATCTGCAATCACAGAACACAAGGGAGTCGAAAGGCTCCCTTATCTTTTTTCGCACTGTCTCTCGGCTTTATTAATTAATCTAAAATTATTTGCTACAACAAGTCCAGTTGAAACGCCTGCACCTAATTTCCAATCATACCAAAAGGTATCATCACCATCTAAAACAAATTTTATTCCACCAATAACACCTAACTTTAAACCGACCATTTCATGTACTTCTGGAACTTCAGGTAATAAAGGATTCGCTTCAGTTAAACAAGAATACTTCATACCTTTATAAGTTGAATATACATCGAGTATCTGTGTGGTCCAAAAGAATAAATCAATCCATCTTTTTTCTCTTTCATTCCAATAAAATTCTGGAGAGGACATGTCAAGATTTAAATTTATACTATTTTCTGAGAATTGTGGGGTTGGTTTCTTTTCCTTAAACTTTGGGTGATGCATTAAATCTTTTAGAGGAGGAACAAGTTCTGGTCCGTGTGGTAAAGTAATAATAGCACCGTTTTCCATTATTCGAGCTTTACCTACAACAACTCGACGAACATATGCGTCATCATAAGGTGCGGTATGACCTGCTTTGAATTTTGCAATCATTGCAGGGTCAACGTAAGTTGGATAAAATTTTTGTTTTGGTATGTAAGCTTCAGCTGGAAGTGCTAATAAAAGAACTCCAATTAATAACTTATTTAGTCGTAGCAATAAAGACACCGTTCCAATCCTTCGGTAAATCTTGCGTTTTCATATATTCGCAACGCTCAATCCACATCTTGTAGTAACCTTCCATCTGACCTTCAAAACATTCCATAAGGTCGTTACATATTTTAATAGCTTTATCGAAGTTTTGTTTACGGTAATTCTGATGCATTGCTTCATGCATCTCGGCCGGTTTAATATATTTATTCTTATCAAGGTCTAATACTGTGTATATTCCAATTCCTACTGTTTTTCCTTTTACTGCAAGGTCGTCTACTTTAAGGAAAAAGAAATCATTAGGAGAACATCGTTTAACTGTTTCTTCGCCAACTAATAATAAGCAACCATATTCTTTACATTTTGACTCAATTCGTGCAGCAGTTGAAACGCTGTCACCAAGTACATCATAACTGTGTCGTTCTGTAGAACCCATCTCACCAAGATAACCAAGACCAGTGTTAATCCCAGCCCCCATGCCAATTGGTGGTCGACCTTCTGCTGTAATCTTTTCATTGAATTTTTCTACACTCCTTAGCATATTGATTCCAGTTTGTACTGCAGTTTTAGGATGTTCAGGGTCGTCAATAGGCGCATTGTGTATGTGCATCGAAGCATCGCCTATATACTTTATAATCATTCCATCAGCGTTAAGGACAGGCTCAGTGATTGAATCCATATACCCATTCATTAACTTCGTTAATCCTTGTACGTCATCTCCGAAGCTTTCACCCAGTGGTGTAAATCCTCTTAAATCAGAAAAACAAATACTAATTTCTTTTTTCATTCCCTCTTTAACGAGAGAAGGATTCTCTTGGAGTAAACGAACGACTGTAGGAGAAGCATAACCAGCGAACTGTTTTGCTAGTTGACGTTTCTCTAAAAATGTGATAAAATACTTGTTAAAACTTGATTGGGCAAAAACTACTAAGGAAGCAAATGAACTTAAGGTCGCGTCAACAAAGATTAAAGCATCATTCCAGAGATACAATGATACTCCATAAGAACCGCAAATCAGAATTAGACTCTTTATCACCCCAAGAGTTATGGGCAAGATATAGACCGCTCCAAGGATACCTAGACTCAATAACACCAGAAGACCGAGCTCGGCTATTGGCTTCCAGTCGGGAATCTGTATTTCGACTCCTGAAAGAACGGTCTGAATTAAATGACCTTGAACTTCGTGGGGATACACTGCACCCAATGGGGTTGCAACTGGATTAGCATATCCTTCAGCTGTAATACCAAAGATTAAAACTTTACCTTCGGGTAATGGGTCTAATATACTGACTTGTTCGAATTCATTCCAGAAAGCTATAGGGACTTCTGCGAAGGAGTTTGTAGTGATTGGGTCTTGTCGACCCATGCGAATCCATTCGACACCATTGGTGCCTACTTTCATTTGATAGCTTGGTTCTCCGGTGTACACTCGTAGTGTGTCAAGGGCGAGAGATGGATAAGGATTCCCGGCTGCTTTAACAACGAGGGGTGCTCTTCGCACGACACCTGTTGGTTCATCAGGAATAGCAACGGTGGCCCCAACACCAAAAACCCAATTAGAAAGAGATTCAATAGGGTACAAAAGGCCTGGAAATTCATACAACCAATTTTCATCTTGTTCTCCAAAAGTGGCAACACCTACAAAGGTTCCTATTCCACCAGATGTTTGTTGTGTGGGTGCTGATGATAATACAACAGCTCTATTGGCCAGTGCTTCTGCAAGTTCGTTATCTTCACCAAATCTATCTTCTTCAGAATATATTATGTTTAAGACATAAAGAGAATCAGCAGGACCAGCATTAATGAAATCAGCAATGTTCCCCCTAGGCCAAGGATATTGGCCTTGTGCTCTGATAGCTCTTTCGTCAATGTTGACGAGGACGATATCCTCCGACGCAATTTTTTCCTTTTTTGAATGGAGATAGTCATAATAAGAATACTCTATACTTTGAATAAAATTTGGGTTTGATATTTGTAACGCTGAAAAACCAGCAATGGTGAATAATACCGTCCACCACTTTGTTAACCATTTCATTTTAACTAAACTTCTTTTGGATATACTTTACTGCTGCATATAATGTTAAACCATATACTGCGAAAATTGTTAATGGTACTGCCATATTTAAAATAGTCCAAATATCCAAGAACAATAAATCCGTTGTGAAATCTATAATTGCTTCAGCATCGCCCATCGGCTCAACTTGGAATGTTTCTGTATTATAATACATATCAGCTTCAGAAAGCATTTGGTTAAATCCTTCTTCGGTTAAACAAATCATATCTTGAGGGCAACCTTCATCACCCGGATATAATGTTCCTACTGGATTTCCAAAATCATCTAACTCTTGCATTATTCTTGTAGCACATTCACTGAGCAACCACCAACTGTATAACAATCCACTGATAAATTGTATGTTTGATTGGTTGTGCTATTTTGTCTAATAGTTGCTGTCGTTCCGTAAATACCATCTAAGGTAATATTTGCTGAGTGAGTTGCGTTAGCTCCTTTCTGTCTAAATGTTAAAACGTTGTCTGAATTATAAAGTGTAATGTTTGCTTCTTTTGCGCCTGAAGATTGTTGTCTTCCATCTATCCAATTATCAGACCCAGCAACATGTAAGTTAAAATCATGTCCGTCAGTTGCATCACTTTGATTTGTTTGATGCCATTCAACAAAGTTATCATTACCATATAAATCTATTTCCATATAATGACCACCGCCTTCGGCACCATCATAGTTCCAACCTTGTGTGGTGTTATCAAAAGCAACACCTTGACCCAATTTAAATTCGTTACCTGTTCCACTGATTTCATCAAATACTATTGTGTTATCATTACCTGCAGTATTATATTGAACAACTAATAAATCTAACGATGACGCGTTAATATACGAATATTGGTCTAACATTTTAATTTCGTTATCAGCACCATATTGCTGAATCTCTAAATTTAAATTATCACCAGTTTGTTCAATGGTTATAACATTATCTGCATAAGCTTTACCAGTTGCCAAAAGAAAATACATTCCCAATAGGCACCAACTGAAACCTAATAACCATTTATCTAATTTTCTATCAAATTCGTCCATCAACTATAACCAGCTGTTTTATTTAATTTAAGTATGACATGACCAGGTCCATCAAGTAATACTTGTATGTTTCTTTCTGAATATACATCATCTACAAATCCATCGTAATCATATGAACCTGCATTGACTAAATAATAATGACCATGAACATTAGAACCACCTCGTTCTTTACGAGATACGTCAATATAGTGGTTATGTTTTACACCCCAAAAGATTTCTTTAATTGTGACGTTAGCTGAATTAGCATCAAATGTTTGACCATCTGAAATTAAATTAGCAATATCTAATTCTATTGTATCGCCGCTGCTACTTGTTTCGTAAATCTTTACGACCGCTTCACCAGCTGTTCTTTTGAGATAATGTATACTTGCCATTAGGTATTCACCTCGACATATTCTTTAATCTGTTTTACTGTTAATAATTCTTCGGCTTCTTCATCAGTAATTTGAATATTAAATTCGGCTTCTAAGTCCATAATGATTTCTACTACACTTAATGAATCCGCGTTTAAATCATCTACGATATGTTTTTCGTTTGTGACTTCTTCTAAAGAGCAATCACATCGATTTGCAATTATTTTAAGTATTTCTTTTTCCATTTTATTATTTATCCACCTTGTTTAATTACTATTACAGAATCTTGACCTTGGTTCAAGTCAATGATACCAGAATATCCGTCCACTTCAGTATCGATTTTAACTGAAGCATCTACCGCAAATGCGAGTTGTATCGTACCTTCTACGTTTCTATAAAATATAATCTTACCACTGTCTTCGTAAATATTATATTGAGAATCAGCATTAAGTCCAAATGCTGCACCTTTAAGTTGAGCTCCTAAAGATGTACCTGAGATAGCTCTATCATCAAGTGCTGCAGTTGTTTTAATTAATTCTTCAACGACATCTAAAACGTCTGTTAAGAAATCAACATCAAGAAAATCAATGTCTAGTTCAGTAAATTCTAATGCGTCATCTTCAAGATAATCTTTTTCTAATTCATTGAATTCTAAAAAGTCGATGTCAAGTAATCCTTGGTCTTCATTTGCGTCATCTTGCATTTCTTCGTCAATTGCTTCTTTCACTTCAGGTGGAGGAGAAACGATAAACATGTTATCAATCATCGCTGGTGTTATATTAGTTATTTGTACTTTAGGAGTCGGTGGACTATCTAATGTAGATACCATAGTGGCCGCGTAAGCCTCTTCTAAGACAATCGTACCACCTAAATTTGAAACTTCTATTGTGCCAGATGGATTACCATATTGGTCTGGTAAAAGTATCACCAGTGACCTTCCTAATTCATCTATGGTTGTTGTAAAATCTGTTCCACGAACTGATATGGTAGCTGTGGGTGTTTGTATGTCTATATTATTTTTGTTGACCATACCCAAACGACCTGATGCGAACCTTGCAGTTCCCATTGCCATTCTCATTGCCATTTTTGATTTGCTTGGGTCTGGGTCGTAGTATACTCTATCAATGTATACTTTTGTGTTTTCTGTAAGACTGAGTTCTGCTTTATCTAAGAATTCGATAAGCATTCGACCGTTTTCTGTTTCGGCCGTGTCGTTCATTTCAACTTCTGGTATAAATGAACCACTCACGACAAGCTCTTCACCCTGTTCACGAGTAAGTGAAGCACTTCCCTTGTGTTCAATTATACTACCGATTGAGTCTGCTGCAGACAGACCCAATGGTAGTAATAAAAGAAATGCGCTAAGAATCGTTAGATGAATCTTTTTGATTAATCTGAATTGTTGCATTTTCACTATCGACATCCAACGTAATTATGCCATTACAAGTAGAAACACCTGTAGGACATGTACCACTGATTTGGTTAATATCAATATCAGCAGAAGAACCTACGTGAGTCAAGTTAATCTCATGCTCCGCTCCGTCCTTTTGTAATGTATTGATATTGTTGCTTCCACCAGTAATATCGAAATTCCAAACTGCGTCGTCAACGTCAATGTCAACATCAAAAATGTTACTGTCTCCAATAACTGTTAAATCAAAATCCAATCTTTCCGCACTTGCATTGTATCCTTGGTCAAAATCCATAGTGTTAGAATCACCAGTAATATCTACATCCATTGTAGAACTATCTGAAGAACCAACATAACCGATATCCCAATCCCAAGAGTTACTGTCACCAGTAAATAATAGATTCAGAACATAGCTATCTGCAATTAATGGACCAAATAATAAGTTTGAGTTACCAATTTGGTCAATGTTCATATTTACAGATGAACCAGTTATAACCATAGCACTTGAAGATGAACTAAAATCATCAGCTCCAATTTTGTTACCGTAACCGTATTGGTCGATATACAAAGTAAGAGTATCACCATCCTGTTCGATGTTGATTTCGTTATCATCAGTTGCTTGAGCAAATGTTAAAAATGGAATCATAATAAAAGCTAAACTTAGGCCTAAAAGTTTTTTATTCATTCTTTTTCCTCTTCATTTTTATTCCAGTCTATCTCCCAGTATCCACGACGATTACCTTGATAAACCATTTCCAATACGGCAGCTTCAATTGCTGTTCGTACTGCGTATGTCACACTTTCATTATTTCCTACACCGTCTTCATATTCTATCAATTGCGTTCCTTGCTCTATGAATCTAAATACATCTCCTCCGGAACCATAACTTAAAATTGTCTTTTTAGTTTGAACATTTAATAGTACTTCACCAGTGAGAACAGATACTGCTCTTAAAGAAACAGTGACTTGGTCTTGTCTGTATGATTTACTAAATCCAATCCCAAGAGTTCTTGCTCCTCGTCCACCAGTTTGTATATTACTATCATATCCAATAATACCACCTTCGATTATCATACCTGCAAATAAAAGTGGTCCTAATTTTTGTGGTTCAACATCTAATGCTTTTGCAGCTTCATCTCTGCCCGAACGAATAATTTGTCGTTCTCTTACTAAAGCATCAATACCTTGTCTTTCTACTACTCTAAACCATGTACCATCACCTGCGGTTTTGAGTGCGTCAATTAATAATTCTGTTCCACCTTGTGTTACCGCAGTGGAGAAACTTTGCCCTGTAACTGAATCTTTACGTTGTCCTGTTTTATCTTGGAATTGATATACAGCAACCACAGGCTTATTTTTAGCAGGTGGTAAATTAAGCAAATCAATATATGATGGTAACCTTACAACTTGTGGTGCCTCAACACATATTTGTTTTGTTTCAATATACTTACGAGTACCAGTATATAGTTGTTTTCCAACACTTAAAGCATCATCATTTATAATACCATCATTATCAAAATCGGTATTAAATCCTTGTGCATATCTTCCTTCACCATACTCACAATATGCTGGTCCTTCAGACCATTGTGGCATCTGTGCACAACTTGCTAATAATAGTGATAAAAATACAGCGGATAAAAGTTTAGCCACCGTCACCATCCCCACCAGTATCTCCATCACTTCCAAAGTTACCTGAACCAATTGGTATTTCAATAACAGTTGTAGTACCATCTTCATCTACAATTGTCATTTTAATAAATTCTGTTCCGTCAGCGTTTGTAATAACTTCATATGTAACTGTTGACCCTTCTAAAACAAAGGACCCAAATCTTACAGGGTCGTCGTTAGAAAACATATTGTCTACTAATTGTTTTGCTAACTGAGCGTAAATCCTACTCTCTAAATTTCGTATAAATTTTGATAATGTTGAATTATCAATTTCTCGTTGTGCTGCTCTCTCGGCTGCATCTAATGCATCTTTGATTGCTTTCTTACGTGAATGTTCTTGATTCTCAATAGTGAGATAATGAGCACCTGTTCCAACACCACTGAAACTAGGATTTTTGAATTTGTGAACAATAGGCTCAGCATTTGCAATACCAATTGTTAGAACGGATAATAAAATTACATCAATTATCTTTTTTATCATGTTTTTCACCTGCCTCTCTCAGTTTCTCATTTTCTTTATATTTTAAAACTACGTCTACCTTCTCTTGCAGTCTAATTAAATCCTGGTCTAGCATTCTCATTCTATCAATCACTTTGATTAATTGAAAATGCATTTTATCGATTGTTGGTAAAATATTCTCTTGTATAAAGTTATAAACAAAGTACACGAAATATCCTAACCCAATCACCATAATTGTAGGAAACCCGTACTCACTAACGAGTGTTATAATATCAAATTCTTCCATCGAATAAATCCAGTTGTTTTGGATTATATATTCTGTCTGCTTTTCTTCTAAGTGTTACAGCACCATTTTCAGTTTGAGAAGCGATGAATTCATCACCAGGTTTCCACTCAAACTTTTCTAAGGTTAACTCTCCGTCACCTTCGTCAAAAATCAGTAAATCCCCTCCAGCACTTAAACTGAAGTGATAACCACAAAATAGCATTAGTCTCTCCTTACGTCGAGTTTTCCGTCTTCAATAAAATTTTCTGCCCGAGCTATACGCTCGATGTCGGGATTTAATCCAAGTGCGCTAGACACGAGCAAATCGATTTTAACTACCTCATTAGACATAGTTCTCGCTCTATTCTCTAGGCTTTCACAGAACATATTTAAAGTATTAATGCTATCAATGATTCCTTCAAAAATTTGTTTAATAATAATGAAGATGAAGAATCCCATAATTAATGCACCAGCAATAGGTAAACCTAGCTCGGATATTAATTGTAGTACTGATTCCATATAATCCCTGTTATTTGTATTAGCCCTACTGGGTTATACATGTTCTATTTATAATAACTAAAGAACCATAGTGATAATATAATAGCATCATACGAAGCCCTCAGACCATCAAGATAGAACATAATTCTCAAGCCATATAGAATACCTTCCATTTTTTAAAAGGCTTCTATGAAGGAATTGAAAAAAAGTTGCACTTTTTTCACAAAAACAGTTGACAAATTCACTTTGATTTGGTATAATATACATATAAATTAAGGAAAAGGAGTAAAAATGGAAATAAGAATATTAGGAAACCAACCGGAACCATCTTTGACTATGGACGGTTATGAAATCACTGACTTTGAGGTCAGAACTAGAGATGAGAATCTTTTTGAAAAAGGAAAGAAAATCATCAACGATTATATCAATCAAAACCCAACTTGGGAACAATGTCAATTATTCATTGATGACCCAATGACAGTGGGTATCTATCCGCAAGATTCTGAAGGTGCGGCTTTTAACGAAATTGTTTTAAAATTAGAAAAACTTGGCTTTTATGGTAAAGCTGCTGGTTATAGAGAGGTTGCTTAATGAAATTATTTGAAAAATGGACCAAACTTGGTGAAGAAACATTTGGTGATACTTTCGAACAGTGTCAGTTTTTACTGAATGGTAAGAGATATGTTGGAATGATTAAAGAGTTTGGCGAAAATCATATCGACGTAAAGCCTATGTCTATTGATTATGAATCATGTATCTTTATGGAAAATGTCAACATGGTCAAACTGACAAAAGATATGTTTGACAAAATCAAGTTAGAGATTTTTGATGATAACAGAGGTTGTGATAATTCAGCAATTGGAGTTGCTGGTTGTTATGAACCTTGGGAAAACTTTGTTTGGGAATAACCTTATAACAAAAAAGTTTAAAAAAATAGTTGACAATTACAATTACCTGTGGTATAATGGTCAACGTAAATGGGAAAAGGAAATATTATGAAAATCGTTATTCAAACACAATACATGGAAAACTACGCTTGGGATGCTGAGGGCAACCTTGGTACAGGTGATGATGCCTACTGGAAGTACAAGGGTGGTACTGGGTATGTGGTTGATTGTAACCTAGAACAGGCGCAATCAAAAGATTTCTGGCAAATGCTGGAAGACCACGTGTGTTATTCTAACGATGCTTCGAAGGAGTATATCCTTTCTATGGAGTTGTTCGATGAGTGTGACTTCAAAATGGAAGACCACTTCGAGGGTTGGGAAACTCCCATCATGATAACTCCAGCTGAGTATGGTCTTATTGCCACTAAGAAAACTCCAAACGAAGAGTTTGGTTATATGAGGTCTGAGATTAAGTCTAAATTTGAAACTTGGACTATGCTACCAAACAACGAGAGGAAGTTCTATTCTTCTTCTTTCACTATGAAAGATGGACTTATTCTATCTTCTGACGAATTGAAACAATATTTTTGTGAAGCTGCATAAGGAGAAATCAAATGCACCGCGTTTTAGCACCAGTTGTAGATGCCGATGAAATTGTATCGAAAAAATCTATCGAAGAAGCAATTGCTTGGCGACAAAATAAAATTGAAACTCTAAATGAGTTTTTACCGTATGCTGATGGACAAGCATACTACCAAGATAAAGAAAAGATTCGTAAGCTCTCTATTGAACTTAACGAATTGCATGAACACTTAGCCAATATTGAAGAATGAATATATTTGTACTAGATGAGAATCCTATAACAGCAGCTCAAATGTGTTGTGACAGACACGTTCCTAAAATGATTATTGAGTCTGCTCAAATGTTGTCAACGGTTCACCGACTCCTTGATGGTACACCTGAAAGACGACCTTCTAAGTCTGGTAAAACAATACAACAATATTATTCATTCGGTGATGAGCGTGATGACATGTACTATTTGGCTGTACATAAATTTCACCCATGCACAACTTGGACAAAAGAAAGTAAGACAAACTATGAATGGCACTACGAACATTTTCGTGGGTTGGCCAACGAATTTGAATATCGACGTGGGAAAGCTCACGCAACCTGGTTAAAACTTGGTGTACTATTATCTAAACCACCAAAGAATATACCAGACATAGGACTAACAGAATTCGCTCAGGCGATGAATCATTTTCCTGAATGTAAAGTTGAGGGAAATGCTGTGGAAGCTTATAGGAATTACTATCATGCATCCAAACCTTTTGCTAAATGGGAATGGCGTAGACCAGCTCCTGATTGGTGGCAAGGTTATCAAGGTGCGAGTGCGTAACTTTTATAATTATACTATAACTAAATCAAGGAGAAACCTATGCTCGATAATTTGGTCGAAGAATTATTGTCCGAAGTAAACGAAGGCAAAATAAGTAAGGATTTATTCTTACGTAAAGTTGTTGAAACTTTGTTTGTAGAGAATAGAGATGCGCTTTATGAAATGGCAATTCAAGAAGGATTCATTGCTGTTAATGAAGATAAAGAAGATAAAGAATTCGAAAAACTCGATGCTACTCAACGCATTATCGAAAAAGTTTTGCAACGACACGGAGATTAAAGTATGTCAATGGAACAATTCTGGTTTACAGCGATTGTATTTACTGTTATTGGATATATTTGGGGTTTACAAGCAAACCGAAAGCGTATGGTCACATTAGTGATTGATTCGCTTATTGCTGATGGTTATCTAAAAACTAAAGGGTTTGGTGACGACCAGGAAATCGTAAAATATAACGAGCTTTAGGTTATGATTAGAAAAAAGGCGCTCAATCAAGTTATGAATATGGGCGGACTGGTATCTGAGATGATATCAGTTTTTTATACTGAATTCTTTCAAGAAAAAGAATATGAATGGTGGTATAAAGTACAACCTGGTGATGTAGTAGTTGACCTTGGTGCTTGTGTTGGTATGTTCTCAGCACTAGCATGTGATGGTGGTGCATCTAAAGTTTACATGGTTGAAGGTAACAGACACCTACTCAAATGCGCTATTGATAATGTATCTGAGTTTATGATGAACGAACCAGACCCTATTGTATTTCCTATTAATGCAATTATTGGTTCTGCTGATGGTGTATACAAAACTATTCATGATGAAACAACTAATGAAGATATCGATAAGATTTCTTTTAAACAACTCGTTGAAAGGTATGATATAGATTATATTGACTACCTTAAAGCAGATATTGAAGGTGCTGAATACGATGTATTTACAGAAGAGAACCTTGATTATATGCTCAACAATGTTAAGCACATGGTGGTTGAAGTTCATACTCAAGCAACACCTGGTGGTTTAAAGGACTTCTTTCATTTTAGAGATAACTTTTTGAATCACTTCGTTGATTCACCTCGTCACGAGGTACGTACACGAAGTCAGTTTGGAGAGGTTGATGGATTGTTCATGTGGCAAGACCATCTACTCAAGAATGCTAGACCAAGTCATTCTTATTGGTTGTTATACATCACGAGGAAAGATAATGAAGAAGAATAAGAAAGAAAATGCATTTAAAGTAATCGTTAAAGATGCTGATGACGTACTCAAAGCGGAATACGTATTCACATTCATGAAAGAAGCAATTATGTTTGAAAGTGGAGTTCGTAAAAATGGTTATAGAACTGCAATGGAACGTATAAGTATATAATGGAATCTTTGATTATAGTAGGTGAAGCGCCTGGTAAAACAACACCAGAAAAATCACCAACAAAGAACAGAGTTATCAAGTGGGTAGGTAGGCAATTTGATTGGACTAACCGCTCATACGATGACATTAACTTAGTAAAACGATATGATAAAGTTATTGCTTTAGGAAATATCGCTTCTACTTGGTTGGATAAGAATGAGGTGTCTCATTTAAAGATACCGCATCCAAGTCCAAGAAACAGGATGTGGAATAATCCACAAACTGAAATAGACACTGTTAGGAGAATTAACGAATACCTAACAGTTTAATAAAGACATAAACACACATACACACAAGGAGGAAATTATGTCAAACGGAAAATCTGGGTACGAGATACGTGCCGACCTACTCAGTATGGCTCAATCCATACTATACGATAACTTACAAAGGAAGATTGACGCTACGTATAATCATAACGACAATCACCCTGATGATAAGAAATCATTACCTACAACCTCAGTTTCAGCACAGGATATCATTTCTGTAGCTTCTGAACTGAATGAGTTCGTAAACTCAAAATAAGCTCTTGAAAAAAAGTGCAACTTTTTTGCAAAAAACAGTTGACAATTTCAAAAAGCTGTGGTATAATATCTAACATAATGACGGAATACTCCCCGCCGGAAAGGGAAAGTGTCTGAAATAGTGGTCACATTCGGCGAAGAGAATTAGATTGATGGACGTTCTTACCAAACGTGAAGGTCTTAAGTGTAGGAAGTAAAGTCGCCCGACTGGCAGCTGAAACTAACCGAGTCCAAAGATTGCAAGCTAGGATAGGTTAGAGTAATGAGAAGGCCAGTACTGGAAAGTACGTAATTATACGGGTGACAACAAAATCATTAGAGCAGGTGGGAAAGCGTCTCCATGTATGAAGAAACGCTCGATACTGTAGAGACCAAAGAGGTGCGGAAACACAAGATGAAGTACTAGACCCTCGGAAGGTCCGCAATGGAAAAGGAAGAACCTCAAATTCCCCGCAAGGAAACCGAGGGACACAGGACGGCGGTCCAGGCTTTATTCCCTTTAGGCAGAGATGGTACTTAGGTACCAACCGAGACTGGGATTAACGAGTACCATGTTAGTCTGAGAGACGTACCTGCGATTTTATACCAGTTTCAATAATAGGGGCTTCGAGCTCGGGGTAGGGACAGGATTTACGATTAACAATTCTACACTATTTAACGAATTACGTTAACACAAATCCATCCCCCCAAATTTTGATTTTAAGGTAGTTTGAAATCCCCGTTTAGTCGACGGGCCCGGTAGTCCGGCAGTAAGACCAAATGACGATTGTGACACTGAAATTCAATACCTAGGCAATCCTTGACATACCTTTGATAGGCGTATATGGAAGGATTGCCGTTTTTTTATCCGGCCCGTTCGTCTAGTGGTTAGGACACATGGTTTTCATCCATGCAACAGGAGTTCGATTCTCCTACGGGCTACCAATTTATTATGAAATTATCTACAAGAACAAAACGAATTCATAAAGAAACCGGCACTCAAGTTGCAACCGGTCTTCTTATCAACTATCCATTGAACTTGTCTTTATTGTATATCTTTATTGATAAGTTTGGAATCACAGACCCACTCACGCTGGGAACGCTAGTGACTTGTGTAATGACAGTCGTAGCTTATACACGAATCTTCCTGATTCGTTCGTATTTCGATAAGCATAAAACAAAGTAAAAAAAAGGGTCCCTGAAAGAGACCCTTTAAAATTCGGTAGCTGAATGCTACTCTTATTTTTATGGAGTACTTAAAATTAGAATAAGTTTGTGACTCTAATTTTTCTGTAGTACTTGTTGACGTCTTGAGTAAGAGCACCCAAACCTTGGTTAGAAACGTCACCTTCAGCGAATGGGTTTGCAACCATTCCGTAACGAGTCTTGAATCCAATTTTTGGTTGGAAGCTGTTCTCACCAACCGCACGAACCATTTGTAAAGGAACGTATGGGCAGTAGAATAAACCTGCATCAAATGCAGATGAACCCTTATAACCAACTACTAAGTAGTTGCCGCCTGCGAATGGGTCAACGTATACTCTGAATCTTCCGTTAAGAACACCAGCAAAAGTATTACCTGTGTCATCAACTTCTAAAGAGTTAGAGTTTAAGGCAGGAGCGTAATCCAATACACCAGCCATTTGCAATGCAGAAGCTACGTCTGAAGAACAAATAACGATGTTACCTTTCCCTCTACGAGTTCCTTTTGCGATAGCGTTAGCTTCTTGTTCGATTTGGAACATTAAGCCTTTGAACTTCTCAACTGACCATCTTCCGTTTGCATCAACGTCTAAGTCGAATACTCCAGAAGCAGCAGTATTGTCACCACCTACTTCAGCTGTTTTGTAGATTGTTCTAACAACTTCACGGTTGATTTCTGTTAAGATTTCAGATTGAAGAATGTTAGCCAATTCTGTTTCAGCGTCTAGGCCGTGGACTGCTCTTAAGTCTTGAGCAAGTTCAGTTGTGTATTCAGCTTTTAAAGCACGTGTCTTAGCAGCAACAGTAACTTTCTCAATAGAGAATGCCATTTCTGCGAAGTTTGTACCTTGACCGTCGCCTAAAGCTTCAGCCGCTGCTGTGTCCATACCTGTACCAGTTGTAATAAGCGTTGTATTAGCGTTTGGCAAAGTATTTGCGTGTGTACCAGTACCACCAAAGTCGGTATCGGCTTCAGCATATAAAGCTTCCGCACCACCTTGAGAACCGTAACGTGCTCTCATCGCGAAGATTAAACCTGTTGGGCCAGTCATTGGCTGAACACCACAGATATCGTAAGCGATTAGGTTAGGAATAGCTCTACGTACTAATGAAATCAAGATAGGGTCATAACCAGCTGTTGGACCAGCTGCTGCATTTCCTGGAGATACACTTGCAGAGAAACCACCTGTACCAGCATCGTTGGTAGGTGCTTCTGAAAGAAGGCTTGTCATGTTTGCAGACAAGTCACCTGTTTCAGAAAGTGCTCTTTCTGTGTTCTCTAGGATAGTAGCTGTTACTGCTTTCCTATGTTGATCGCTAATTGGTGAAAAAGAGTCGTGCTCTAAAATTGGCTCCCACTTTTCCACGAGTTGTTGATAGTTTGACATAATGTCTCTCCTATTTTTAATTAACGTAAATTTTATTTATAATAAAACCAATTTTTAATTAATTATTCTTTTTTCTCGCATCGAGTGCTTCAACAAGAGCATTTACAGAAGCGTAATCAGAAGCTGGTTTTTTAACTTCCTGTTCTTCTAGAATAATTTCGTCTTCTTCGACTTCTTCTACTTTAGGTGTGGCAACTTTGCCTTCACTAAAGAAAGATTCCTTGATTACTTGAAGATTTTCAGTATAAGACTCTAAATCTTCAACATCTAGTTTTTCTGAAAGGACTTTAAATCTTTCTTTCTGATTGTCAGAAAGACCTTCAGTCATTTCTTCGAAAACTTTTTCTGCTTTGATAGAAGAAATAGTTTTAGCTAATTCGATATTCTCATTAACTAAAGCATTTGATTTTTCTTCTAAATCAGAAACTTGTGTTTCAAGTTCTGCAACTACGTCGAAAGTTTCTTCGTCGATAGATACATTGTGCTCAGTGAATAAATCTTTAAGACCATTCATGAGAGATTCTGCCATTTCTACTTTAATGCCAGCTTCTACTGCAATCTTGTTCTCTTCCATCCACTCGCCAACTACATAGTCAAGATACTTGTCTACGTTTTCAACGATGTCTTTCATGCGAGTTTCGATTGATTCATCTAATTCGCTTTCGAGCTTAGTTTCAAGCTCTTCTTTAATAGCTGCTACTTGAGCTGTGACCTGTTCGTTAACTGCTGCTTCAAAAACAACTTCAATTTTGTTTTTGAATTCTTCAGAAAGTTCTTCACCTTCGATGATAGAAGCGATTGAAGATTCTACTACAACTTCTTCCACAGTTTCTTCTGTTTCTTCAATTGTTTCAGTTCCTTCTACTTCGACATCTTCAGCTGTAGGTACTTTCTCACCGGCTTTTTCTTGACCAGGAGTTTTTACACCTACCTCTTTAGGCTTATCTTCTTTTTTAGGCTTTCTATTACCTTCACCACCCTCAGGCTTCGCCGGTTGTGGGACAGTTGAAATACCGTCGTCAGCAACGAATGTATTTTTGTCGTCTGCCATAATGTTTTCTCCTTTAAATATTGTTTAAGTACAAATTAAATCTGACTGCAAATTATTTATTAAAAAGTTATTTTCTCAAAGAACGAACGAATGTACTAAACATTCTTGCTGCCGTTTCTTCATCAATTTTACGTACCACTCGGTTGATTTTTTTCTCAACTTCTTCAACAATCTCTTCGATTACCTCAGTTACTTCCTGAGCTCTCCAAGACGCAGAAGCGATGTCGTAGTAATACTCTCTATTCTCCATAATACCATTTACAAAAGCATTAGGAGCTGAAGGGTCAGTTACAATGTCCACTGTCGCTAAATGGAAATCTTTTTGAACTTCCATAACGCCATCCTTCAATTGTTTTACCGAGCCTAAACCTCTTGTTGAAACGCCAATTTTAACTCCCTCGTCTATGAAAGTTTTGACAATCTCACCCATTGGAGTTGATAAGATTTTTGCTTTACCGTAAAAATCATTACCTTCGCGTTTCATATTAGTTATCAAATGAGAAACACGGTCTCCGTTAATCGTAGGACCGTCAGGATGTCCTAGTTCACCAAGCGCTCTTTTAGATTCAATGAATTGCTCGTTATAACGATTCATTTCATTCTCTAAAGTGTCGCATGGATAAATTCTTCCGTTGCGATTTTTAATGTCGCCTTGCATGAAGATACCTTCGATAAAGTAAGACTTTTTTCCGTCCTCTTTAGCTTCGGTTAATACTTCGCAAGTTTCGTTAACTTCAGTAATTAATTTCATGTTTCTACCCTAATAATTCTTTTAAATATTTATATTCATTTAAGGTATACCGTTTGCGTTTCGATTATCGTAGAAATTCTTTGATAATTCGCCCCGCTCTGCGGTTTCCCCAACTTTTCTAACTTTTACATAGATATATTGAGCATTTCCACCCGGAGGAGTATATGTTCTTACCCCTGCGGTTGTAGTGCCATTAGCATCTGAATAAGTATCTGATGCTGTGGCTGCGTTATCATATTCCCAAATTCCATTAGAACCTGGTACTGAAACCCATGCCATTATATACCTGCTTTTTTAGCAAAGTCTAATATTTCGTTGTACCCTCTTTCATTACTCATTAAAAGTTCGTACATTTCTTCCTTGTTCTTTTTATCTCTTAAAGTCTTAAACATCTTGTCTAATAACTTTGCATCTTGAGGTTTTACAGAAACTCTTTTTCTGTTACCTAATACCAACTGCCCAGCCCTGATTGGTTTAACTTGGACTGCTTCATCTACTTTTCCCTTTCCACCACAGTGTGGGCAATCTTCATCGCATCCACATCCGTCTTTAGTAATTTCGTTTCCACAACATGAACATTTTTCTTCATGAAGAAGTTCTGCTATTTCTTCATCAATACTTTCATATTGTTCTTCAACATCATCACTACCTAGGTCAATGTCTTTTTCTGCTTCAGCTGCTTTTTCACTACCTTTTGCATAAGCGTGTAATGATTTAACGTTACCAAATACTTGAGCCAACTTATTTTGCCACCATTCTTCTGGGTCAATTTCGTCAGTTGCTAAGAATTCCATTAAGTCTTCACAAGCATAGCAAATATAATGAAGCTGTTTCATCATCATTGGAATTTCTTCTTGGGGACTTTCAAGAAGGTCTTCCTCTGATGTGATTTTGTTCATTAAATCTTTAAAAGAAACTTCAGTATTCTCTTTTCTTAATGCACCACCACCTGTATCTCTTGGTAATTTAAATGGCTTATCTTTCTTATCGAGATGTGGGTCGTAATTCTTATCGCCATCTTGGTCAGCAGGTCTTGCCTTCCTTTCCACACCATCAATCTCTCCAGTAAACTGATTATCAGGTGCTACTGGGTGCTTGATTAATTCTATTTTATGTAAGTCTTTAAACTTTTTCTCATCGCCACTTTTTGGTTGGGCGATTTCTGAGAGAACATCTTTAAAGTTTTTCATTGTTAAGTCCCTATTTATTTTGCTATATTAATTTTATTTATATTAAAAAGGATTTGAATCCATATCGTCACCGTCTTCAGAAGGTTCTGCTTCTTTTTCAGCGACCATTTGGTCATTCATTTCATTAAATTCCTCTTCACTCATCTGAAGAACGTTTCTAATTACCCATTCTTTCGAGTAATATTTTCCAATCGAATCTTCAATATCTCTTAAGGTTCCTAATCTTTCCTTAAGAATCTCTGCATGTTTTAACTCATCATAATAGTTGTCTTTTGCAAATTCATATCGAATATCGTTTCGAATTTGTTGAAACTCTTCAGGAGTAAGAATACCCTTTAATACTAGTTGTTTTTCTAATACGATATTAAATATCCAAGAAAAACGTGACCTAATACGTTTAATAAACTTTCCAAACTTTAACTCGTCTCTGGTAATTTCTGAAACTCTACCAAAGTTCGCCATTGTTTCAGGCTCTAAACGCGTTAAAGGTACTTTCAACGATTTATATAATTTACGTTGAAAATACGTCATGTTTTCGTCGTTGCTTAAACCTTGAGCACTACCACCTGCTAATGTATCAACCTCTGTGGTACGCTCACCGCCACGACGTGGGAACCAAAAGTCCTCAGTCATTGTCAACATTTTACGAGAATCTGTAATCTCACCTGTTGACGAATTATATTGAAGTTTATTCTTATGGCGAGTCATCATATCTCTAAGATATTGTTCCGCCTTATTCTTAGGTAAATTACCTACATCAATATAAAAAATTCTTCTTTCAGGAGCTCTAGTCAATGTATAAATGACTGTAGCATCCTCTAGCATTCTCAACTGATTTAAAGGTTTAATTGCTGGATGTAAGTGAGATAATACTAAACTATTATTCTCATTCATCAATCCTGAAGTTACTCTAGCAATAGAGTCCTTCGCAATTTTAAAACCAACAGTTGAACCGCTTGCACTAGTAGCTCCAAATCCATTTTCAGAATACATATAGTATTCATTCTTAATCTTTTTGACTGGAGCACCTGAGTGCTTGTCTTTACTTTTCTTGTCCAACTCTCGAATTAGTTTTAGTTTTCGAGGGTCACAATAACGTAGTTCTATAATACCTCTTTTAAGGTTATCGGGGTCGATTATAATATGATAATTCAATCGACCGTCGATATAAAACTTATAGAACATATCGTATCCTTGGTTTGACATATCAAACATAGATACGACGTTATCAAATTCTTCTACAATCTTGTCTTTAACTTTATCAGGTAAATCAGTTTCACCTAAACTTATGCTAACGACACTTTCGTCCATTTCAATCGAGATAGCTTCATTCACTATATCATCAACTGCCTGAGCAATCTCAGGCTGAAGGGCCATGTTCCTATACTTTGTGATAAGTTCGGATTCAGACTTAGCTGAACCTTCCATATCTAATAGAGTACTATAAAAGCCCCCTAGCGAGTTACCTGATACGGTAATCGCACCATCATCATTTTGAGGTTCTGTAAATGAGATAGGAGCATTCTTTATCTCATCTTCAGGCCTCTTAATTTCGAAGCCAAAAATCTTCATTATTTAAATTCCTATTATTATGTAGTTGGAATTCCAGTTGAACCTTCGACTCTCCAGAAGTCATATTGGAAGGTCACTGAGAATTCTTCAATTGTATCGGTTGTACCCCAATCCATTTGGATTTGGTCAATAGTCACTGGGTACATACCTTCGAACACATAAGTTCTAATTGCGTCTCCGTCTTTACTATATTGTGTAATTAAACCATTTGATTTGTAATCAGATGGAAGTGAGCGTAAATTACCATCATGTGTATTGATAGCATTTGACCATGCTTCCAAACCGTTTCTAACAATGAAATCTTCATCGTTAATAACAGTCACTGTCCAATCTTCAAATACCCTATCACCTGCATACTTGACCTGACGACCAAAGTATGGTGCTGTGAAAGAACCTAAGGAAGAGCCGGGTATACCCGCAGCTCTTACCATGAAAGGAACTTTAAAGTCGGCTTCAGGAGCAACAGGGTTTAAGATTTGACATTGGAATAACGTAGGTCGAGCACCACCACCAACTAGCTGGGATTTGAACTCATTAATATTAAATGCCATTTGTTAGTTCTCCTATTTTACTAATTATTTATTAACCAATTGAGCCAACAATTTCTTCAAATTCAACACCACTTCTTGTTGCAACAAATGTTAATTCAATAACATTAATGCTTCTAGCAGGTTTAATAAAGATATTTGCTCTAAACTTACCAGCATCAACGATTTCAGGAGTATTTACTGTTGTATCAGAAATTACTCTAAAGTCGATAATACCACGTCTACCTTGAATTTCTCTTAAGAAAGGTTCAACGATATTTTTGAACTGAGTCTGTGAGAATTCATCGTTAAGTTCGAATAAGAAAGATTGTGCTGCATTAGCAATTGCTTTCTCAACCGCAATAAAGAGTCTTCTTACATTGATTCTGTCAAATGCACTTGGTAAACCAAGACCTGTCTTATCACCGAATAGTACAATTCCTTGTCCTACTTGACTCATTACAGGGTTAACATCTGAAGAGTATAATTGGTCTCTTTGTGTTTTGTTAGGGTTGAAAGCAAGTTTTACAACATTCTTAATTACACCCTTACGGAAACCAGCTGGTGATTCGAAAGGTTCAACTCTTGAAGCTAGACCTGCAGTGTCACCATTTAGTGGAACATAACGGTAGGTATCATTGTACTTGTCATATCTGTATTTGTATCCACTATCCATAAACCAGTATGAAGAGTTTTGTAACTTATTACGATATGCAATGACGTTGTTAAGTTTTGCGTTTGTTTTGTTTTCGTCTACGACATCAGCCTTAGAAGGTGATAAGAATGCGACTGCATCTTTTCTGTAATCTGTGATGTTAGAAATGATGTAGTTAGCAACTGTTCCGGCTTGGTCACCCTTACCTTGTAGAACAAATGAGACGTCAATCTCGTTTGCATTCTTGAATAAATCGTAACCACCCGCGATAGGTCCTAATGCTGTTGCAGTTTCTGATGTACCATCGGTACCATTTGCAAGAGTTTCATAAGAACTGTCTTGTGCGCCTGATTCGAAATGCGATGTATTTGCGACTGCAACCCATGAAGAGCCATTGTCGATTACATCTACGTAGTAATTTGTTGTTCCGTCTGATAGTTTAGCGGTTGACGTAGTTGAAACATCGGTATAAAGTTCCAGTGCTGTTCCAGCTTCACCAGAAATAGTACCATCATTGTCGATTACTGCGATGTGATAGTTAGCAGTTTGAGGTGCTTTACCAAACCAGCTTGAGTATTTCCACTTTCTTACAATAGAAAGTTTGTTCAAGTCAGATTCTGCTAATCTCCAAGATGAACCGAATACAATATTATAATCGTATGCTACGATTAATGAAGTATTTGCAGTTTCATCTCCTAATGTGTCTCTCGCTGTTTCTGTGATTGAACTTACTTCTAACTCTTGGTATCCTACTGAATCGTTTCCGATTACAAGAATATCACCAGCATCAATTAATCCTGATGTGATTCTATTAGCAGGTGCTACTTCGAAATCAACATCACTATCATTAAAGTTTAGTGTTTGTTGAATTTGAGTGTTACCAGTTAATTGAGAAGCAGTAATATCACCAACACTTAGTACATCGTTTGAGAAGCTTGAACCCTTAACGTAAGCAACGTCAATAGAGTTTCCTAACTCTCCAGGATATAAAGCGTCGAACGCACCGAAAGTATGTAGTTGTGTATTTGCACTTGATGTATCTGATGCAGATGCTTTAACTGCACCGTTATCTACTCTAGCCACGTAAAGAGCATTTGCATAAGAAAGATAGTCTGCTGCTACAAAGAATGTTTCGTAATTATTATTGGTTGGTGTACCAAATCTATTTACTAAATCATTCTCAGAAGAAACTAGAACTGCCTCGCCTACAGGACCCCATCTAAAAACACCTGCGATAGCGGCAGGTGGTGTTGCGATGGCTGGTACCGCTGCACTTGCGTCCACTTCGCGAACTATTACGGAAGGACTTACGGAAAAAGCCATATTATTCTCCTTTAATATTATCTATTTAAAAACCTAGTCTTAATTATAGTTATCACTGTTTTATTTATAAAAAGCATAGGTTTATATCTCCCATGCGTTTCGTACAGCTTCGAATCCGTCTGAATCTGGCAGTTCACTTCCATCATCTATAAATCCAAACGGTAATAATTCTTCTTCAATTTGTTCTTCAGTTTTTTGTCGAAGCTTTAATAACGTATTTATGTCAGTGAGGTCTTTAAAGAAAGTTTGGTCTGATAACCACGAAAATATGACCAGGTTCATAACCAAATCATCGTGGGAACCAGATTCTGCTTCATAAGAAGAACCCTTTTTACTAAAACGTGATAACTCTTGTATTGTATTATAGTCTTGTACTATAAGTTGATTCTGTTCAATCAACATTTTTAATATTGTACAACCAATTGATTTTACACTCTTAGTTGTACGTATTCCATTATCTACTCTTTTTCCAAAACCTGCTGAAATCCTTTTTCCGGAACGTCCCGCATTTTCTGTATAAAGAAGATTTTCATAACCATAGTCCATTAAGAGTACGTCCGAAACCTGTTCACCAATATCATTGATTTCGATTAGGACAGAACTCTCATTGTACATTAGTCCTATTCTATATATAATAGATGCAAAATCGACAGGAGCAACCATGTTATCTCGATAGACACAAACCTGTTTATAAGGCATTTGTGTTACGTCGATTACATTAAAAGTACTATAATCTAGTCCTTTTCCTCTTGAAACGTCAACAGTCATCACATAAGCGTGACCTTCTTGAACAGCTTCATATTGAGTTAACCCTTGGTTTTCTGCAATAGGACGACTGTATGCTAATTCTTTAAGTTTGGAACCATCAACAAGAGTACCAGAACTTCCTAAGAATTGACAACAGTATTCTTGTCTAAACTTTTCTTCGTCAAAATCCAAAGCTTCAAGTGTTTCGTTTTTCCACTTTTCATCACGCCCTGGAACATCATTCCACATAACTTCAACGAATTCATAACCATTAGTACCTTCTCTAGCACCTTTACATGTTTTCCAAAAATGGTTTAATCCATTTGGTGTTGAAGTCATTAATAACTTTGTAGTTTCACCAGCAGAGATTGTAGGATATACAGAAGCGAAGAACTCATCGAATCCTTCAATAAACGCAACCTCATCGAGATATAGGAATGATATTGATTTACCCCTAATTGCCGAAGATGTCGTTGTACCTGCATATATTTTACAACCATTCTCTAGTGTAATATTACCTTTATTCCATTCTTCGATACCTTGTTGCATCCATTTAGGTAATGCTTCATAAGCAAGTTGAACTCTTGAAAGAACTTCTCGAGCAGCATCACCCTTGTTCGCTAATATCGCAACAGTCTTAAATTCATTAAATAGAATATAATGTAATATAACTGCGGTTGCAGTTGTTGTCTTACCACTTTGACGAGCGGTTAAAACTGCAACACGTCTATTGTTTGTAATCTTTTGTGTAATGTCTTTTTGATAATCATACATTTCAAAGGGAACAAACCCCTTGTCAACATGTACGATTTTAATATAATTTTCTGCGAAATATATTGGGTCTTCTGCACACTTCATATACTCCTTAATTTGTTCAGGTGTAAACTCGTGTACCTCATTCGCTCTCTTGAGGTAAGTGTTACCTAAGTACCCAACTGGCATTATTCGTTTCCGTCTTTAATCATTTTCAATAAGTCTGCAGTTGATACGATAAGATTATTATTAGTCACTTGAGTTTGCGTTGTTTGTTCTTCTTTCGCATATCTCTTTTTAGTTGACATATCAACATAATCTTTGTTAGCATCTAATAGTGTTTTCATTAAAGTCGAAACAACTTCAAATGCTCTTGGTGATTCTGATTGTTTTGCAATCTCAACCATTTCTTTTACTGCATCATCACCGAGATTAATAATATTCTCAATATTTGCTTTCGCTAATTCTATGTCTTTTAAATTCTCTTCAGCTTGTTGTTCAGCAACTGCGGGTAGATTTTCTTGTCTTACAACTGGTAAGCTCTCTACATCATCATTAGTTGAAAAAGAATTTGCAGGCAACTCCTCTTGTGCCTCTTCAATAGGTCTTATATCAAGTGTTTCTGCTATTTTATCTTTCTTCGCCATTATCCTTCCTTAGTCATTTTCCAATCACCGTCATTATTTACCCAAGCACAAGCTTTTCGTAAACCAGATGTACTGAACCTGTGGTCACGTTTATTAAAGAACAATTCTATATCTCTTTTACGACAAATATCCTTTCCTGTAAATTCTTTATCTCTATACTCTTCACCTAAAATACGAACGTGAATTGTATATAGCTCTAATATATCTATCAAGTCTTGTTCTGTTTTATAAGGAATAATTTCATCAACATATCTTACAGCTTTGAGTTGAGTATATCTTTCAACTACTGATTGTATAGGTGGGTTCTTTTCTTTTGGTCTGTCTATTGATGGGTCAATCTGTAATCCTACCATTAAATAATCACACTGAGATTTTGCATCTCTTAACATTTGTACATGGCCAGCATGAAGCAGGTCAAATGTACTACATGTAAATCCAATTTTCATAATATTGTATTCCTAAAATTTAGCTGGGTTCAGTATCGGATATTTGTTTGATATAATCCCAGTCGTCATCAAAATCAATTAAACTATAATCAACAGTCAATTCAGGGTCTGTTGTTGGTTCGTTATTAGCAGTCATTCCAGGTTGAATTGTTTGGAACTCCTCAGGAGTTGTATTTGAAGTAACATCAGTATGATAACGAGTATCGATAAACTTGATAATTCCTTTCTCTTTTTCTGGTCCAAAGAACCAACCTTTCATTGTAAAGCTTAAAGTATATAATATAGAACGTCTCTCTTCAAAAGAACCCTCATAGATGTCCTCTGTAGTCACTCCGTTTAATATTAAAGGAATGTCTATTGGTTCTAATCCGGTAATAATTCGAGCAGTTCTGGTGTAATCTGGATTAAAGAAAGGTAAAATCTGTTCCATTATTTTTACCGCATCTTCTTGGTATTTTGTCATAATATAAAGCTGAAATTCCATGTTATATGGAACACCAGCATAGTGAAACTTTCTTCCACTTATATCATCAGATACTACATTTTTTCTTATCTTAGTAATAGGAGATATTTTACGTTCTGCATCATAACTCATTCCTGTCATTTCAAACGACATACGAGGAAGAGTAATCGCAGACTTTGCTTTAAAATCTGGATTCTGTTCTAACCTTGCAAGTATCTTTTGGAATGGTGCATAAGAGATAGGAACAATCATTGATTGTTGTGTTACTCCACCATTGTCTACACGCTTCACTTCAAGTTGATTAAAGTACGTACCAAATAGTGCTACGTATTTTCTTAAAGTTGCGTTATAAAAATAATTTGCAATTGCCATTATGTGTCGCTAATATTAATGTTTTCAGTGAATGGGTCACTCTCTGAGAAATCAAGAATATTATCTCCTTCCGTTTCAAAAGTGTAGTTCCTCGCTAATGCATCACTACCATCAGCTTCTGTATTTGCGAGTGCTTGTAATGTTGTAGTACCTGTAGTGTCAATCTTATCGAAGTAATCATCAATGTTCTCATATCCGGTTTCCATTCTTTGACCAGAGTATTCGATTAATTCACATCTCATATCAAATACTTGTAAAGAACCGTTTTGATAGAATACGCTTTCGTGTTCTGTAAATTTGATTTCAAACATCTTTTCGTTGAGAGGGAAATAAATTAAATCACCTTCACGCGGTCGAATAATATCTTCTGTCTCGCGGGTGACGAAACGTTCGAACGTACGATTTGCTACTGAGAATGTAACTTGGTCTCTGATTTGTAAACCGAATTTAGAAAGGAAATCACCTTCACCTTCAAATCCATCAACACTCTTAACATAAGCTTCGAATTGAAAGACTTTATTATATAATGGTAAATCATCTTCATTGAAAACTCTATCAATAGCACCAAAGTCTCTAGCGATGTATATAACATCGACACCATACATTTTGATACTTTCAATTACGAGGTCATCAATTAATTGTTGCTCGTTGAAGTTATCGTAATTTCTGAAGAATACATTTGTTGCCATTTAAACATTACCCAATAAAGTTATAGGTGAGAGGCTGATAAGCTCTTATCGCTTCTTCTTCCATATTTCGTCTTTCTTCTCGTGCTTCTGATAAAATCTGTTCTCCGTTAAATGATACACCACCAACTAATTGCATGTTGGTAAATTTAGTTAAGTTGAGTCCCCATTGCTCCCTCACTAAAACAGTCGCATAGTTTTGCAACCATCTGTCTCCCCAAACATCTGAGTAAGTAGCTGGGTCAATAACATCGTATGCTTCAATAATAACATATTCACCTACTGTCATAAATTCGTTATCAACATCGATATGTAATCTATTAACGTGTTTGTTATATCGAATCATCGGTTTTCCTACAAGGATTTCTTGTAAGAATTGAAGATGTGACATTGCCATATAATAGTTCTGAACATTATATCCTGTAATGTCTTGTATATTGTTTAATACAAACTGATACTGAACATTAAAAATACCAGAACCAGTAGAAAGGTTTGTTGTAAGTGGGAAAATGCCTGAAATACCTAATAGACCTTGTGGTAAAGAAATATATCCATTATCTTTATCTTCTTGTGTAATCTGATGCTTTAAGTAAACGAGCTGACTTCCATTGTAGTGATAATCTCTCCAGAAAGAAACTGCTTCATCAACACGGTCTTCAACTTGTTCGTCCGACACATTTACTTCGATAACAGGCGCACCAATTTTTCGGAGGATATAATCTTTAAAAAGCTCTCTTGTATTTGGTATTGACATATTAATATTTATCCTTTAATAAGTTGCTTCCGCCCTTGCTTTGTTTTCAACGTCATACTTGAACAATAATGTATCATCGTAACCACCAATCGCTTTAACCCAACACTCAATTGTTTCTCTTGTGTTTAATCTTGAAGTTTCAGTTCCACCTGGTTGAGCATTACAGGTGTTGTTCATTCTTACTCTTATTCCAACACTATCTGTTGGTACATCGATTCCTGACTGACCACCAATGTTATGTAAAGTAGTCCAAGTATCATTCGTGTAAGAAGCAATTGTTGCAGGAGCTCCTGTACCAGCATAATGGTATGTATTCATGGTGAAAGTGCGCGTGGTGACACCTATATCTGCTAATGTAGAAGAACTATGAACAACTTTAATTTGGTCAGCGGGACCTGGATAAGTTTCACCTGATACTGCAGAATCATTTGAATAATGAATACGAGAACTATTAGTTGCAATATTACCCGCTACGTTTGCAGTCGTATAATATTGGAAAGTTGTAGTGGTATTGGAACCAGTTGCACCACTTCCGTTGTTAGTTGTTCTAACACTCAATCCACCAAGAATTGTATCATAGAAAAAGTCTAAAATAACATCTGAATCTGCACTCGCTGGTTGGTCTTGTCTAAACCCAAAGAAGTCTGTTATAACAGTTTTTGAAGGTGATTCTCTATCTAAAATTGATTCACCAGATGTTGGATAATCATTTCCTCCAACACCTCCACTGCCGGCAGTATTCTTACTTCCGATAATTAAATTTTGTGTATGTGGTAATCCCATATTATCCTCTATGCTGTTCCGTTAATTTCACATTCATAGTACCCAGTAGCAACTATGTTCGAACCATTTGAATCAGAAGCAATTTCAACTTTAAAAACTGAAATAAGCGTACCTACCGAATTTCGTGGTCCAGCAACATCGTATCTAGCATATCTAGATGAAGTTAATGCATTCCAAGTATTTAATGGAGCACTCGCACTCGTATCTAATCCCACACCTTGTGAAGTATCGTGGTTACTGAATCTTATGTAATATGTTTGTGATGGTGTAATATTATTCCACTTAGATGTACTCCAAGTCCATAAACCAGTATTACCATAAACAGAACCATTTGTATATCTTTTTATGTTACCATCACTAGTAAACTGATATCCGTAAATGCAATCTGCACTTGCTGGCATAGTAGTCATAAACGTACTTTGTGGACTACTAGAAGTTCCATGAAGAGTTACCGATTCTGAAGGAGTTATATCAGTGTAACCTACTGCAGCTGCACGTATATCATTACTATCTGCGTAAAAGAATGTAATGTGCCAGTGTTGAAAGTCACTCCAAGTTGGTGTAGTATTATTTTCCCAATTTACATTGCTTGAAAATGTTGGAGTATGTGAAGAATTTGTTGTATCTAAAAGTAAAGTCGCAGTTAAACCAGGTGCACCATTCGACTCGGTGAATGTTTCATTTTGAGTCATAGTACACGTCATCATAGTCGTAGTGAAGTTGATGTTGTTCGTAGTATCAGTTGCAACTGCATGCAAATCAGTATATTTACCAATGGTATCGGCAACGTTTAATAACTGAAAGTCATCAGCAATTACTGTTGTGTTAGAAATCTTAACAGCCATTATTCACTTCCTCTTAATACATTTGTAATAAAATTCTGACACTCTGCAGTATCTAGTTCGTTATTTGCATGATAAGGCATTGTTTTGAATACTTCAATAATCTCGTTATTAGCATTCTTTGTATAGAATTGCCTTATAACCACTCCGCCTTGTTGTATTACGTCGTGTTTTGGTGTTGGTATATCCATTCTTTATTCCTTAAAATAGTGCATCGACGCTTAATGTCGCAGTACATGTGTCTATAACAGATTGGGTTGTAGCGTCTCTAATTGAAAGAGTACCTGAAACTGAGTGAACATTTCCTTCACCTATATCATCATCTTCTATTACCCAAGTTCTCGTAGTACCTAAATTTAACCAGGTTCCAAGTCCAGGATTCGTTGTTAATTTACTTGTAGCGCCTGTTCCGTCCCACTTAATGTCATAATCTGAAGCACTTCCTGAAGCTAACCACGTCCTACTTATTAATCCAGAAGAACCACCGCTACCAGTACTACCACTACTGTTAGTGTTCATAGTACCATCATTGTTCATATTAAATCTACATACTGCTTCTGCGAATTGACCTGAAGCACTTACATATGAGGTAAAGTTAGCTCCTAAATCAACATTTGCCGCATTTGTTCCAGCACCCGAATATCCTGTTGCAATCGCTCTTACAGTTGTGTTATCCCATGCAGTAAAACAAACTTGCCAATATCTTGTTCCTGTCCAAGAAGGTTCAGTTTCTTCTGGCCACCCTGTCCCCGAAGGAAAAGTAGGTGCATACCCATCAGAACTTAAATCTAAAAGTAATACACATTGTTTTCCTGTTGCAATATTTGAAAATGTAAATGTAGTTGCTGCACCTAGTACCTTTGTTTGTAGAGGTACATCCATGTCGATAGTAGTTCCAATAGCTTGTCCATCTGGAAATAAATCACTGTATACTCCAGTAGCATTAACAATATTACTTAATGCATATCCGTTTGATAATACTTCTACTGTGTCTACTTTAATTGCCATATTAATATCCTATTTTGTAGGTTGGTCAGCATTTTGAGCTCGCAAAGTAATATTTCCCATTTCACAAGTTGAATAGAAAGTTCCTTCATTAGCAACAATTTTAATTCTTAAATCTGGGTTTGCTGATTGCATATTCCCCGATACGTATGTGTCGTCACCATCATTTAATGCCATCGCAGACCAACCAAATCTTACGTATCCTGACATGTTATAATAAGTACCAGAATTGTATCCGTCACTCACTGGAGTTGGTCCAAAACTATATTGGTTAGCATTACATTCAGAACCACCACATGACTGTGATTGTACATTATATTGTACTTGAACTCCCGTAGTAGCATCAATTCCAGTTAACCCAGTATAATTTAAGTACGTATATTGTGTTGATGACATAGCACTTGAATCACCACTCCAAGCTCCTATTTTAATTCTGTTGTTTACATCATCTCTTTCGAAATCTACTGCGCACCAACATTCTGCGTAATTTGGGGATGAAAAGAAATTAAAAGTTTCAAAATTAGAATCTAATAGGAATTGTTGCGGAACGTTTGACTGTGGTGTACCAGCATCTGTAAAACCTAGTGCTGTTGCTCTTACAACTGTGTTACCCCAGCATATAAATGATATTACCCAGTGTCTATAACCAGACCACGTTGGTGTACCATTAGGAAATTCTACGTTAGATGAAAATGTTGGTGTATAACTAGATGCGCTGGTATCGATATAAAGTACTTTATCTCTACCAATTATTTTGTTTGATTCTGAGAATGTTGTATCCCCAGTCATAGTGGCTTTACTAACACGAGCACCAGAAAAATCTAGTGTTGCAGTTCCTGTTATATTGCCTAAATCTGAATGTTCAGGTCTAAAGTCTCCGAACGAGCCTGAAAAACCTTCTAAATTTGATATGTTTCTACTATTATCAATAATAGTAGTACCGCCGACTTTAATCGCCATCTTCGTCTCCTGACTATTAGCGTGTTAAACTTAATTTTATATAAGTCTATTTATACTAATCACGACGTTCGATGTCATCTTCTGTAAGATTATCTCCTAACCAAACTTCAATTACTTTAGCAGTTTCTGTACCTACATTGATTGCTTTATGCCACGTATTTACTGGAATATCTATACTTTGACCTTTACGATATGTTTTAATTTCTTTATCGCCATTAGCAAATTCTAATCTCATTTCAATTTCACCTTGTACGACATGCCAGTGTTCTGACCTATCGAAGTGTCTTTGGTCACTAAGACTATTTCCTACGTCAAATGCGAGTTCTTTAACTTGCCATGAACCATTTGTATCTAAAACAGTATATGTTCCCCATGCTCTTTGTACTGTAGGTTGAGACCATTCTTTAAGAATCCAACTACTTGAGTTCTTTTTATCTTCACCACCTACACCAAATTCAAAGACAACATCATCGAACACCATTTCTGGTATGTTATCTTTTGTTCTATCACCACCATTAGCGAATATAATCTTATCGTTAGGATATTTTTCTTTAACTTGTTTGATAGCATCAATTGCTGTGCCATCTGAATCATCAAATGCGATTACTTCATCTACACTTGCTAATCCTTTTATAATTTCAGAGCGTTCTTCCCAAGGCATGAACTCTCTTCCTTTCTTTCTTCTTAACCAATCATCTGAATTTACACCTACAACTAAACGTGTACCATAACATGATGCATCTTTTAAATAAGCAACATGGCCCGAATGTATTGGGTCAAATCCACCTGTCACTATCACTGTAATCATATCTCTAAACTATTCTCCTCTGTTAAAGGTTCCATAAAATAATCCCACACAAAATTTATTCTATCTTGAGGGGTTGCCATTGCTCTAGGAAACTCTACAACGGCTGGGTGAATATACCAATCTTCATAGGCATGTTCGGGATGGAATCCTAAATCACTTACTACTAGAACATATCCATGCTCCTTTAGTAATTCACGAGCTCTATCTCTGTTATCATTTCCTAATCTATAAGCGTCATGTTCAAATGTAATCACTCCAAATTTATGTTTATCGAAAGGAATATTTTCTAATATCTGTAATGAAACATCATCACAATCAACTTGTAAATAATCTATAACTGGGTCAATACAGTGTTTTGCAAATAAGTCTTCAAAACCTATGTCTGTAGCATCAGCACAAATTACTGTATTATTTCTTTCTTCTTTAAAAGCACAACACAATCCTGGGTCATTATCGATTGAAATACCTTTCCAACCAAATCCAGATTCTAGTAAGTATGTATTGTTATGTGTAATAGGTTCACCTGAACCAATCTCTAAATAAGTACCATTTCTCTTTCCTTTAAAAGCAGTAAGTACAAAAAGGTCTTGAAAGTGTTTAGAATAATTTCTCATTACGCCTTGCAAGCCTGGGAAAGGATATTTAAATCTAGGTTCATCATGCTTTTTATAAGGAATAGTATCTGGATAGAATATTTGACTTAACATCTTATCTACCTTTCCAGAAACAAAATCATCAGTCCAAACTTTATATTTTAAATCAAAGAGTTTATGCTTTCCAGTTTGTTGACCAGCAATATACCATGTTGCAATAGTATTATAAAAAGCCATATAGGTTCTTCCAGGATATTGGTCACCAATATAATCAAGTTTAGGTAATACTGTTTCAGCTTTAAGTCCAGCATTTGAATGATATAAAGAATGTTTATGTCGTGATTGTTCAGAATACATCCTTGCTAAAAAGTAATGAGCTTCTGGTCTGTCTGGCATTAAAGCAGCTGCATCTAAGAAAGCACCTTCAACAGTAAATGTTCTTCCTCCTTGTCTCTCATAAGATAAACCAATTCCACATAGACATTTATATTGTAATAATCTATCTTCTGTTAAATCAGCAGTCTTAAGAAACAAAGATACTGACATAGCACCTTGACCTAATCTATCGTATTCTTTCGCTAACTCAAATAATTTCTCTGGATTTTTTGGGTCCAGTATATGAGTTTCTAATAGTTCTTGTAATTGGTGCATCTTATCCTCTCTGTACAAATTCCCACCAAAGTTTATCCGGCATTCTTAATAAGAACGTTCCGTTATCTTGGTATCCAAATACGATAATAACTTCTCCATTTAGAAAGGTCATACCCGTAGCAAATTCAATATTGTAATCGTAACCTGTCGTAGGGTCCTTCTGAGTCCCTAAGAAGTGAAAGTCATCAGTATACTTAATAATATTCCAATCTTTATCCCAAATGATTACTCTATGGTTATAATGTCCGTCTTTTCTTGCAAAAATATCTTTACCTAAATCAACTTCGTGAGTAAGACACATATGCCTTCCATCACCAATAGGATACACTTGAGTACCACCACGTAAATCACGTTTTATGTCAATTCTTTTTGTCTCGTCAAGATGAACTGTTTCAGTTGTTCTCGTATCAATATCATATTTTACAACTTCAGTTGGATTACACCATTTCACAAAGTGCCAAGGCATATCAACAATTGGCATCCAGTTCTTTTCACAGAATGTTTTGTCTGGTGGAGGAGCTGGAACGGGATTACGAGATACTTCTTGCCATATACCATCTATAAATTCTATTTCAGCCATATCCATTCGACCAGTACCTTGGTCATCATAACAATCTCTTCTTACACCACATAAGAATAATCTATCTTCCCATGAAAATAATCTTCCATCTTCAAGTCCGATAAAATTCCATGTAGGTTCACCAGTATCTAAATTCATTTTAATACGATGAGGTGAAGTAGGAATCACATTAAAGTCAGTATCAAGCTCACACATAATATTGTGTGTTGTTAAAGATACATCGTTTTCTGGGTGAATATATTGAAGTGGTCCCCAAGTATGCGGGAACTTTTTACCTTCTGAGTGGTATAGTGTATAGTTTACGTGACGAACGTTTAATAAAATTTTCCCTCTATGTATGAATATAGAGGGATTCATAATTCCTGTTTCGCCAGTAAGCTCTTTTGGTAGGATTATAGGTTTAATTGAGGCACCTCTTTTAAGTGCCCAATGTACTAAACCGTGACGGCGCAAATCATGCATATTTTCTCCATGATGTAAATCATTCTATTCTACGTGTTATTATAACACAGTTTTATGTAAATGTCAACTATTATTTATGATTTTTTAAGACCAAGGAACCTCGGTCATTACTTTACCGTATCTTTCTTTCTTAGCTAAAATCCTAGCATCAAAATCATCAACGTTATTTTGACCTATTTCAGCTGTTACCCAATTAAGAACTTGTTCTTCTGTGAGTGATTCAAATGCGATAAATGAAGATGATTCTAAAGCGTCAGTATTTAAAGCTGCAACACCGCCTATAGCAAATCTATTGCTATCATCATCTGTTCCGACTCTCTTGAATTGAACTTCTAAAACTGCTTTCGACAGCGTAACCCCGTTGGGGTCAACAACGTCTTTCGTATCGAGCCAGAGTATTTCCCAGGTGTAAGTCATTGCTTATCTCCTGGGATTACTCAGAGTCAGTTGGGTCTGTGTTGGCTAATTCGACAGTTTCACTTTCTGCTGGGACCGATGCCACTAATGGGTCATCTTCTGGAGCCCAAGGCATAGGTGCATCTTGTACTGCATCTTGACCAATTTGGTAAAGAATACGTTCGTCGATATGTTCTTTATAAGGTTGGTCGTTTTCAACTACTGCTTTAATCCAACTAAGAACGGTTTCTTCAGTCAAATCCTCAAAAGCAACAAATGAACCCGCAGGTGTGTTTGCTGCACTGAAAGGAGTTGCACCAGAAAAATGAGCTTTGTTACCATTCTCATCAGTTCCGTGGACTTCCCAATATGTTTGAACAACTGCACCTTCTAAAGAAGCGCCTTCACTATTCACAGTGTCAGTTTTTCTAACACCGGTGACTTTCCATTCGTATGTAAGTGCCATTTTATTTTCTCCGTAATTTAAATTACTATATTATTTATATTAATAACCAACTAATTATATCACAAGTATCTTGTAATGTCAACTAGTTTAGTTAAGTTTATCCATCAATGCAGAAACCATCTCTTTAAGTTCGCTGATTTCTTCTTTCTGGTTATTTATTAGTTCTTGTTGTTCCTTAACGGCTTCAATAAGAACTGCTGTTATATTTCCATAATCAACCGCAAGAGTACCTTCTTTATCTTCGGCATCTTGGTGAAGCATAACAACTTCAGGTAATACTGGTTCTACTTCCTGAGCTACTACACCAACTTTTCTTGTCTTCTCTTCATCTGACTTCCAGTTGTAGTAAACACCACGTAAGTTTAGAACTTTATCAAGAGCACCATCAATTGTTTCTACATTCTCTTTTAATCTTTCATCAGAGTATGCAGTGATGTTAGTACGTGCCCAGATAGAACCACCGAATGTCGCATCGTTATTTCCTAAGTTCCAATATACAGGCCAGTATCCAGCGTATGAAGACCAAGATGTACTATCATTACCAGAACCTCTAAGAATATACAATAAGTTCGAGTTGTTGTGTATCATCGCTGAACGATGGTTTGTATCTCTAAAGTATAGTGTAGGTGAGCTACCTCTTATGTAAGCAGCATTTCCAAATACTTCTATTGCATTAAACCTCGAAGTACTTGCTGGATTTACATAATAACCAGTATTATCTCTATCATAGATGAAGTTAACTTGTAGTGTACCATTAATGTAAGTTGTTCCACCAACGTACCAGTTAATATATGTACTACGTCCACCTTGACAATCTAAGTGAAGGTTACCGTTAGTTGTTGCAACCGATGCGTATGAACTTGTCCAGTGACCATTACCACCAACATATAAGTATCTACCCCAAGTTGGGTTAGGTCCGTGGAGTACACCACCTCTCATTCTCTGTGCTGAGTTTGATGTGCTGTTTAAGTCTAAGTAATATCCACCATCATTACTATCATAGAAGATTGCACCATATACTCTGTTATAGAAGTATGCGATTGCGTTTCCACCTTCTCTACCGATATATGCTACGTTTTGTGCATTGGTATAACCATTATCGTGAATACGTACGTAAGAGTTTCCGTTATTATTATTCGAGTCAAGTCTTAAGTTAATGTCATTAAACGAGTTAAGTGACATCGAATCTGTGAACGAACCATTAATGTCTGTTGAAGCAAGACCGTGATAGTAGTAATAATCATAGTTAGCATTCCAGTCGAATGACATATAGGCCATACGCTTGAAGTATGAGCTGTATGTTCCGTATTGACCACCATAACCAGACCTTGAATCTCTACCAAAGTGTGTTTGGTTGTTTCTGTTTTCATTGAATAATGAAGTACCAGCTGGATTAGCATAGTAACCAGTATTGCCTCTATCATAGTAAATATTAGCTCTTGCATCATTCATATATGTGATGTTATAAATCTCAGTATATGAATTGCCTGGGTTAAGTCTTACACCCCAGTTTCCTGAACTGTTTAATAATCCAAAACCTGAACTATTATAGTAAAGATAACCACGACGACCTGTACTACTTCCTTGAGAACCGTTATAACGGTCATATATAATCAATCCACCTGAGCCACTTGCACCGTCTAGATGCCAATATGTTGACCCTGGGCTATAGAAGTGTCGACCTGTAGATTGGTTATATAAACCTTGGCCTGCGTTTCTATTTCTCCACCAACCGTAGTTATAACCTTCATTGATGTCAATGACATTCATTCTCGATGTAGATGCAAAGTCTCCATAATATCCTGTGTTATTAGAATCATAATAACGACCAGCATACATTGAACCACCGTTGGAACTGTTAACATCCAACATTGGAACAGTTTTCCAACTTGAGAATCCTGACCAAGTATTTCTAAATCTTAAGTTAGCAATTGGACCACCCGCTAACTGCCAACCATACCTTGCTGAACCATTAGTGTAGTGATATGCTTGAACACCAACCCAGTGAGATGTACCTGAAGGTTGGTTAGGTGGGTTTGACCATGAATCGAAGAAGCCTGAACCCCAGTCACCGACTGTGTTCATATTTACTCTACCCCAACCTTTGGAACCTGTCCAATAGTTTGAGTCACCTGTAATATTAGGTCTTCTACCGTAGTTACTTATTGCACCACTTCTTGTATGACCAGGCAATCCAATCATTGCTTGACCACGAGCAGTTAGACCTTGCCAGTTAGTATCGCCAGCAAAGTTTCCATAATAACCAGTGTTATCTAAATCATAGAATATTGGAGCACGGAAAGATTCACTTGAATAAACATATCCATAATAGAATCTATGATATGAACCGTTATAGTAGTAGTTCCAACCACGAGAATTATCATGCATACCCCAGTTGTTACCCTCTGTGGACATCAGAGTCCATCGAGTACCTATACCATAACCACTCCAACCATTTCTACCAGTGTTGTAAGTTGCGATGTTTCCGTATGGGTTTCCTTCACCACCCGCTGAACGTATACCATAACCATAATCCTGCCAATAAACACCAGTTCCACCTTGTGGTCTAAACCAGTCATTTGCATAAACAGATGAGAATTGTGAAGCACCGGCTGGATTGACATAGTAACCAGTATTATTCCTATCATACATAATAGGAGTATCAAATCTTGACGATACTAATACATGACCATTACCACGAATGATTTGATTCCAAGAACCTCCGAATCCACCATCACGGAAGATGAAATCCTCTCCACCTGATGTAGCAAATTCAAAGTGAGAATCATTAGATTCAGTTGCACGAATATATCCGCGCAAGTTGCCTGAACTTGTATAGAAGTAAGCAGGAGCTCCGCCCAAGTGATTTGTTCTATTGACTGATACTTCATTCATTCTTGATGTTGAAGCAAAGTCTCCATAGTAAGCTGTGTTATTACTATCATAATAACGTGTTGCGTACATATCACCTGTATTAATGTTGGTGTTATATACCGCAGTTGTTCTCATTGTTGTTGTTACACCTTTCGAGTAACTTGGCAACGAAGAGTTTGAAACACTTGTGACTAAGTTTCTATCATCACCATTTGCGTTTCTTACGTGAACGGCGAATGAGTTCCAATAAGATACTCTTGGCCACCAGAAACATAATACTCCACCATTTTCAAATGCGCGCATTGTGGTGAACCCGGCCTTACCAAAGTGTTGACCAGAATGGTTAATGATTGTATTAGCGTATAAGTAACCTTGAGCTATGAATGAGAATGGTGCATCACCTGAATATGATTTACCTGTTGCTTCTAATACATAAGAAGCACCGTTGGTTGCTGTCGCAGGAATACTTGTTCTTACAAGAGTACCATTAACAAAGTTAGAACCTGAATGATAATATGTTCTTACATAATTACTACGTAATCTTAAATCATATAAATCTGACCTGTCAGCAGGGTGTGTAAAGTAAGATGTGTTATCCCTATCAACGAAACGTCTAGCACGCATATCATTTTCTGCATATACGTTACGGTCATTTTGTATCCAGAATATAGAAACGTTGTTACCACTTGACCAACCTTGACCAATACCATAGTGTGGGTTTGATTGGTTAGGTGAATAACCGAAGTGTAACGATGTTGCATTTGTACCAGAAGTACCAATTACCCAATGCTTAAAGTTACCTGAAGAAGCATTAGCACTATCATAGGCAACAAATCTTAGAGTAGGACCGTGAGTACCGTTATTAATACGAGATGACATAATATTCAACTGAGGATATTGTCCTCTTAGAGTTATGTCTGGTCTTCTACTTTCTTGTAGAGTTGCATTAGTATTATTTGTTTCATCACCAAGTCTTACGGTTGCAGGTGTGCCACCAGTACTGTTATATCCTGCGGTTGGTACCATTTGAAGTACTTGGAATCTAGATGTTCCAAGCGGGTTTGCATAAAAGTTTGTATTATTACTATCGTAGAATATTGGAGCTCTTAATGAAGAACCGGCTTGTAAGTTATTATTAACATATACGTTACCGCCACCTAATGGGTCTGAACTATTATTGACTGACATGACCTGAGTTACCATGTTATAATCAGTATAGAAACGCATACCTTGGTAAGAAGCATTAGCACCAAACTTAATACCGGTGTGGAAAGCAATTCTTAAATCAGGATAAGGGTTAGTCCAAGCACCGCCTTCGCGGTAGATAGCATAAGCATCACTTTGGTTAGCACTAAAGTATAAACCAAATACGTCGTTTTGTGAAACATCATCAACGTGTGCAAAACGCTGAGCTCTCATTACATTTGTTACTGAAGTACCAGCTGGATTGACATAATAGTTAGTATTATCTCTATCGTAGAAAATACTTGCTCTAACATCATTTAAAATAGAAATACTGTTAGGGTCTAGGTAAAAGTTTGCATCATTACCATCATAGTAGATAGGTGCACGCATGTGTCTTGTTGCACGGAATACTTCAGACGCTACTTCAGCATTGTACTGAACTTGGTCACCCCAGAATTCAAATGTTGCACCTGTACCGTCTGGGTTATTATCAGATACTCGTATCTCTGCATCAAACGACGAGTTAACAAATCCTAATCTATTACCTTGAAGTGTTAATGTATTAAAGTGTGATTGAGATGCTGGATTTGCATAGTATGCAGTGTTATTACTATCATAGAAGATAGGTGAACGGAAACTGCTTGGTGAATAAACATAGTTATAGAAAGCTTGTAATACGTCATTAGTATCATAAGCACCATAAGTACGCTTGAATCTGAATCTTATTGATTCATTACTATCATAATCGTCTTCTGATTGAAGGATTAAGTTACCTGTGTTTGTACCACCGGGTGATTCACCATAAATCTTCCAAGCATCATTGTCACCACGTTGTTGTCCAATATAATATGTTGGTTGCGTTGCAACCCCAGCATAAGCTTGTCCTACAGTGTTTTGTTGTAAAGTAATACTCGCCATAAACGAGTTACTTGCTGGGTCTACAAAATATGAATTGTTATCTGTATCTACAAATCTTCTTGCAAACATTTCGTCTGCAGTAATATCTCCTGAGAATACTGTATCACCATCTTCATCTACATAGAATCTATCACCTTTACCATTAAAGTGAATAATAAATGCAGATTTACCATTGACATTATCGTGGACTAACCAAGGATAGTTAGCATCAGCACCACTGTTTCTGAAACCAATTAAGTATCTGTTATTATGATAGATTCCTAATGGATATGAAGTAGAACTTGTTAGGGCACCTTGGTTTCCTAATTCTAAAGTATTAAATCTTGAACGAGAAGCAAAGTCTCCAAAATATCCTGTGTTATCTAAATCATAATAAATTGGTGAGCGTGTTTGACCTCTTACTTCAATTTCACCGAAGTGATGTCTTGTATTCGTAACACTAGCACCAGTAACATTTCCAAGAGTTGCTCTTACTTGTTGACCAGTTAAGATTTCAATAGAATTTGCAGGTGTTGTTAATTGTCTAGCACTACCATCTTCTATTGTGATACCTGATATTGCAACCCAGTGCCATCTTACATAAGAATCCCAAGTGATGCCATCCATCTGCATCCAAATTCTGTTGTTGTTATCAACACGAACTTTTGGTACTGCACTGTTAAGTGGACCAGTTGTATGATGGTCAATAGAAATAGATGAGTTGTTCCATGAACTGATTACAATTCTACCAATAACATTACCACTATAGTTTACATCGTCTTTAGCGTAATATTCTAAGAAACCTTTTGCACCACCATTATTTGTAACACCAACTGGAATCCAGTAATATTGTGTATTAGGTGTTTGTGATGTGCTATAACTATATGTACCTTGTTGATACCAACGAGATTCTACTGGGTTATTTTGTTCATAACCACCTTGAGTAAATGTACCATTAACAATTAAGTTTTGAATGTTTGAAGTTGAATTAGGGTCTACGTAGAATGCCGTATTATTTAAGTCGTAGAATATTGGAGTACGTAATTGGTTATTTGCTCTAAAGTACCCGTTGTCTGTTCTTGCTTGTTCGCCGCCATTATACATTAATCTCATGTATGAGTTACGTTCAGCATACCAAATCCATTCGTTATCTACATCATTGTAAACACCGACTGTGTTTGAATTATCATGCATGAATACCATGCGGTCACCGATTGAGAATCCTTCCCAACCATTTCTTGCTGCTCCATCAATCGCAAATGAACCATAATCTCCATTTGGTGACCTTAATGTAACTCCATCATTGAGAACAATGGTATCCATTCTTGAAGAACTATTTGGGTCTACATAAAAGTTTGTATTGTTACTATCATAGAAAATTGGAGCGCGGAATGAACCAGATGCCTGAACAAAAGAACCAGACCTTGGACCTCTCATTGCCCATTGACCAGTTGCGTTTCCGTCGTGTCCCCACAGTCCCCATTGACCGTTACTGATTTGACCTAAACCTGTCCAAGTGTTTCCATCAGCACCAACAATACTTGTAGAACCACCACGATATCCAAGTGACATACCATAAGCGGACATTGAACCTGTTGTACTGTTATGTTCTGTGAAGAATATTCTTGATGAACCTTCACCTGAAGTATCAGCATTACCTTCAATAGATAACCATCTACCTTTCTGAGCTTCAGCATTGTTTGCAGTACCATTGCCTGGTAAACCGAATGATACAGCACCATTAAATACACCAGAAATATTTCCTGGGTTACCAGTTGCGTTAGGGTCTAAGTAATATCTTGTATCATCTGAATCTATAAACTTAGATGCTGTAACTGTTTGGTTTGAAGTTAAAACAATTGGTCTATTAAACTGGAATATGTTTGCACCAGAAGAACTTGAAAGAATTTCAAATCTTACTGAGTGGTCTGTTCCATCTGTTTCATCTTGCCAGTATTGAATGTATCCAATGCCGTCTGTAATATAATGCCTAAATCTTTGTGTTGAACCACGACCAACATTAAGTTCACCTGTTGTTTCTCCACTATATACATTTAATCTTCTGAATATTGAAGTTCCAGCAGGGTCAGCATAGAAAGCATTGTCGTTTGAATCATAGTATCTTGGAGCGTAAACATTAATAGAGAAATCAGCAGAGTCGTTATCAATGTTTAATCTTTGATTTCCATTTGTCCAAACTCTAAATGTGTCATTAGCAGCAAAACCGATATATGTATTTGTATCACCACGATGACGAATGTAATCATCAATGTCAACAGTGTTTAATTGTGAATCACCATCTGGGTCTAGGTAGTAAGCTTGATTTTGTTGAGCATAGACTCTATTGAACCATGCATCACCGGTTGAGTAAATTGTTTTGTTATTTCTGACACGGAGATATGTACCATCTTGCATGTACCAACCGCCGCCCCAACCAAAGGCAAGTTCTTCATCTTTTAAGAATGATGCTGTACCACGACCAAATATAATTCCGTCGTCATTCCCATTTAGATAAATTGAACCGCCGACATGAAGAACAGGATTACTTGGAGTTGTTGTAAGTGCTGTATTATCTCCACCATCTGTGTATGTTGGTGAAGAACCAGCTTGAACCATAACATTTCCACTATCATCAGCAATTAATGTTTCGGTATAACCTGATGTCCAGAATCCCCATGTACTTCCAGCATTATTTACGTTGTATAGATTACCAAAGCTATCACCACGTATTGAACCACCTGATGTACCATCATGATAGAAGTGAATATATCTTTGACCGTTGTTTGTTGGGTTTGTCGTTGGGTCAATTCTGTTTAGATATAATAATGCGTATCCACCAGAATAATTACCTGATACTGTGATTGTTGGGTTTTGACCTGCAGCAATTGCACCGTGACCCGCAATTCCGATACCACCATTACCTGAGTTATCGTCCCAGTTAGCGTAATCAGAAATGTTTCCGATTCTTAAACCACCAGCAAACGTACCACTGACTGCAGTATCTGCTGGGTTTACGTAGTATGAATTACTTTGTCTATCAACGAACCTATCACCAATTACATCACCTTGAACAGTTATTGGTTGATAGAATGTTGTATTCGCATCAGTAATATTAACTCTTTCAGCACCACCAGTTTGGAATGTAATACTATCATTAGCATCAAATCCCATGAAGGTATTTGTATCACCACGATGTCTGATATAATCATTAATATCAATACGATTCATTTGTGATGTAGAAGCAAAGTCACCGTAATACGCAGTATCATTATTATCATAATAGATAGGTGAACGCATTTGGTTATTTGCTAACACATAAGTATTGTTAACTAATAATCTTTGAGAACCACCTGTTACGACTTGGAAAGAATCTGCACCATTGAAATCTAAGTAAGTGTCTGTATCACCGTCATGAATAATTTGACCAACTAAACTAATATCATTTACACGAGATGTACTTGCAAAATCTCCATAATAAGTAGCATTACCACTGTCGTAATACCTTGCTGCATATAAATTAGGGAAGAAACCATCAACGGCACCAGTAATAAATGTACCATTGACTTCTAACCTTTGAGTACCACCTGTAAATATTTGATAGTTGTCATTAGCGTTAAATCCAAAATATGTGTCTGTATCACCATTGTGGAAGATGTAATCATCAATTCCTATGGTGTTCATTATTGAAGTACCCGCTGGGTCTACTTCATATGATGGGTCATCAGCATCTTGGAATTTTGAAACTTGTAATGTTCTTGTTGTTCTTACAATTGTGTTATTAGCGAATAGTGCTTCGGTACCACCAGTGTATATTACAGCTTGGTCATTACCATTAAATCCAAAGTAAGTATTTGTGTCTCCTCTATGACGAACATAATCATCGATATCGATGGTGTTCATCTGAGAATCACCAGCAAAATCTCCATAATAATTTCGGTCGTCTTTATCGTAATAAATTGGAGATTCAACTTCTGTGTTAAACGAACCTGAATCAGCAATAAGAGTTCCAACATTGAGATTATCAATATGAACTCCAGTATTATTTGCTGTTAATCTTGTGGTTCCGTCAGTATCTAATTTAATAGTGTCTGTCGTGAAAGCAAGTCTTGTATCTTGGTTTCCATTATGAATTAAATTGTCGTCAATACCTACAGTTTGTAGAATAGATGTATCATTTGGATTTAAATAATAACCTGAATCATCAGCATCAATAAATTGAGTACCAGTAACTGTACCACCTGCAACAACGTTTGTCCCTGCGTTTACTGTAGTCCCGGCAGTTACCGAACCTGCGGTTGCTTCAATATTCCCCGCGGTTGAGGTAATATTATCGTCTGCGGTTATATGACGATTTGCTCTTATATCTCTATTGATGTATAAATCATCATTAGAGTCTAAGCTCATTCCAAAACCTGCTGTCTGGTTTAGAATACCCCAAACACCAGCATTAACATATATTTGTCTATTATTACCAGAAACATCATAGGTAATTGTAACTGCACCAGTACCATCACCAAAAATCGTTGAAGAGTTTGCAAATGTAATAACACCATTCGCTGTATCATCAACATCTGACCTTAAGAATTGAGCGCCTTCTAATCCATCAACAGTATCAGCATCAAACCCATTGCCTGGACCTTCATCAGCTGTTGTAATAATACGACCTAAATCATTACCTGCAGAATTTAATTTAAACCAATCATTTGTTTCGTCCCAAAGAACACCTGAATTTGCAGATGAACCTCTATTGACTTCCCAACCAGCATTTTGTGTTGGAGCACCAGAATGGTTTGCGTTGAGTGTGATAATATTATCAGATAAAAGAATTGTTTCTGTATCTACATAAGTTGTATTACCAGAAACTGTAAGGTCGCCGTCAATCTGAACATTTTGATTTACTGTTAAATCTTTTGTAAAGATATAATTTCCAGTACCTGTATCGTCAGCATCAGAACGTAAGAAGGATGCAGCTTCTAAACCATCAACTGTGTCTGCATCAAAACCATTACCAGGACCCTCATCGGCCGTGGTAATAATTCTGTTTCCATCAATGTCTGTTGTTGATAAACCAGTAAAGTGGTTTCCTGTTGAATCAATATTTAAACGGTCACTACCATTATATTGAATAACAACACCAGGTGTACTATCATAGAAGATAATACCATTATTCTGTTGAGTGTTAACGATTGAGTAATCACCCGTGCCAATATTCTTAACTTGAAGAGCATCAGAATCACCACGGAATGTGGCTACGATTGTGGAAGAACCAGCACCTAAGAAGTTATGAACATCGAGAGTAGCAGACGAAGCAGTGTTGCTAGATATACTAGCTTCACCGGATAAATTTGTTGTTCCTGTGACCTGAAGTTGGTCCACACCATTATCAGTCGTTGTACCAATAACAGCGTTTTCAGGAGTCAAGAGACCATTCTTGACTATAAATTTTTTGTCGTTTGCCATTCGGTTCACTCTCCCCAGTCAGGCGATTTTATATTGTAATTACTTTTCTATTTATTAAATTTCTATAAGTGTTACCTGCAGTTTGTATGTTTTATAACTACTGTTTGAAGGAGTAATCTTAAACTCTACGTCACCACTATTATATGTAACATCAAATGTTGCTAGAACAGAACCAGTAGTTACCTCACCAAACTCAGTTGCATAAGCAGTTGAGCCATCATGTGTTATGAGTAACTTACTAATATGTTTAGCGGTTCCCAATGTTGCTACAACAATTATTTCAGCACCACCATATTGTGTTGCGTCAAAACTGTAAGCAGTAAATTGAGATGTTCCTATCGATAATTTTTCTTCTGAATCAAATGTAGCAGCTTCTAAAGAAATCGTATTGGAAACTGTAAGTGCACCGGTCATTGTATCACCAGTTACATTTACATATCTAGCATCTGCTTGTGCTTGAGTTAGGAAGCTTAATGTTTTAGTTGTATGTGATAAGACGTGACCGAAAGTATCGAAATTTAAACTTTCAATAACGTCATTACCAGTCACTGAAACATTTGCTACACTACTTGTATCTGCGTGACTAATTGTCACGTTTGCCGATAATGGTCCACCATCAGTAAGACCAGCACCAGCTATAATCTGTGTTGTTTTATCTGTTTTAAGGTCAAGTAAATTATTAGTTTCTGTTTCTGTATAATATCTGTTATCTAATTGACCTGCATCTAATTCTGTTTCTGTATAATATCTATTGTCAAGCTGACCTGCATCTAATTCTGTTTCAGTATAGTACCTATTATCAAAATCAACTTGTGTTAAACCTGTTACATGTCCGTATGTGTCGAGTATAACATCTTGTATGACATCTCCACCAGAACCTAAAATACTTGGTTGAGAAGATGTGTCTGCGTGTTCGATGTCGATTGTAGTATTTGAGAAATCATTAAGATTAAAACCACCACTACCAATTAACCCGTTGTTTGCGGTAATAGTAATTAAACCATTACCAACACCAGAAGATGCGGTATTAGCTGCTTGAGCTAAAATATCCGAGGCATGCAGACCATCAAGTAGGTCTGCATCAAGTCCCGACCCTGCACCATCCACTGACTTGATTTCGGTAAGAATCTCTGCAGCAGTTTGGTCTGCTGTCGCGTTAGATTCTATACCATCTAATTTTAAACCATCAGCTGCAATATCTCTTCCATCAACTGTACCACTAACACTAATGTTATTTGCACTTATATCGTTGAAAGAATCTATGACTGTGTTGAATACACTACCATCACCTGTTTCAATAGCGAATGTATTATTTGCGCTATACCAGTTTGTAGCATCAACACCAGCAACAGCTGTATTACTCGCAGATGTTATACGTCCATCTTCATCAATTGTTAAAACTGGAATTTGTGAAGCGGTCCCGTACGTACCAGGCGTGACGCCCGTGTTCGCGAGTTCGGTTTGAACAGTCATAGTTCCAGTATTTGATGTAACTGAACCTGTGACTTTTCCTTGTAAGTTTATTGTAAGGTCTTCTTCGATTCTATCGAGTTTATCGATATGAGCGAGATATATTGTACCATCACCTGTTTCTAAAGTGATAGTATTATTCGCATCTACAAAGAAGAAATCTTCTACACCTGATACAGCAGCAGTATTTGCAGTTGTTAATCGTCCATCTTCATCGACGGTAAAAACTGGAATTGCTGTAGAGGAACCATAAACACCTGGTGTAACACCTGTATTCGCTAACTCAGTAGCAAGGGTCATTACACCTGTATTTGATGATGCTGTACCAGTAACCTTTCCAGTTAATGTAAGGTCTAATCCATCTTCTAATAAATCAAGTTTAGCACCATCTAATGCAATATCTCTTCCATCAACTAAACCAGTGACAACGATATCACCATTGACTGTGAATGGTCCTGTAAATTCATCAATAACAGTATTGAATGTTGAACCATCACCTGTTTCAATTGCATAGGTATTATTTGCTGAATACCAATTTGTTGCGTTTACACCAGCAACTGCGGTATTTGATAATGCTGTAATTCTTCCATCGACATCAACTGTAACGACTGGAATTTGAGAAGCATTACCATAAGTTCCTGGAGTTACTCCAGTATCAGTAAGTTCTAAGTTTATATTAATTGTACCATCAGTAACATCTGTAAGTGTTGTATTTCCACTTCCTTCGACATCACCAGTAACAACAACATCAATTTTTGGGTCGGGTTTATTTGTTGTATTGGTCCAATCTAAATAGTATGTTCCTTCTTGTCCATCAAGTAAATCGGCATCTAGTCCATTACCACTTCCAACATCTCCTGTTGTAAGAATACGGCCTACGGTACCACCAGATGCAATCTCCCAATAGTTATTGGTCTCATTCCATTGTAATACTACATTAGTTTCGCCACCTCTCTCAACTTCTATACCGGCGTCTTGAGTTGCAGTATTACCTGTAAAGTTTGCGTTAAGAGTAATAATGTTATCTGATAACTGAATTGTTTCGGTATTAACATACGTTGTATTACCTGAAACTGTAAGGTCACCAGTAATTGTGAGGTTAGCGTCAAATGTATCATCTACATCTGAACGTAAATATTGTGTGGAATCTAATCCATCTAATAAGTCGGCATCAAGACCTGAGCCTGCACCATCGACAGTTTTAATTAAAGTAAGAAGGTCATTAGGGTCTGCACTAAACTCTATGATGCTTTCAGTATTTGAAACTGAATCATATTGTTTAATAAAGATTTTACCGTCTTGTGTGTTAATCGCAAGTTCGCCCAACTCCAACTGAGCTGTAGTAGGAACGCGACCGGCAACGGCACTTCTTCTAAGTTTAATTAATGTCGACATATATATGTCCTTTTTTCACTCCTATATAGGAAGGTTAAAAAGTTCCTCCGTCAAGTGTTGTGACTGTTACATCACCACTTGTAACTGTAAAGTTATTTATGTTAAATGAAGCAACACCAATGTTCGTGTTGTTCGCTAATTCACCAGCAATCAATATCTGATTGTTGCTAGCTGTTATATCAATTCCTTCACCTTCGGCAAAGTTTAAGGTTTCTCCAAGTTGAATTACATCTGTATTCCCCACTGGAGCTGATATTTGAATACCACCTAATTGTAAATCTGTAATTTCGTCATCAACGTATTTCTTAGTCGCTGCATCTTGAGCGTTAATTGGGTCGAGAACGTTTGTAATATGAGAAGAACTAACATCAACTTCGTATGCTAGTGATTCAAGTGTAATAGCACTCGGTGAATATATTTTATCCGAGAACAGTTTCATATCATTACCGATTTCGACAAAGTTGTCTACATCGATTTCTAATATTCTACTTCCACTACCGTTTAAATCTATGAGATAGTTTGTATTGTTTCTATCTATAAATCTATTTGCTTGAACATCACCTGAAACTTCAAATAGACTTGTTTGTTTATTCCATACCGCACCAAATCCTTGAGCGTTATTTAAGAATCCGATAACACTACCGGCTGAATACATGTAGTTATCTACAATTCTTACTAGTGAACTTGATTGTTGATAACCAATATGAATGTTCTTAATTTGTGAATCACCAGCAGGGTCAATGAAGAAATTAGTATTCGCTGAGTCTAAGAATCTTGGTGCTGCTATATCTCCAGTTGCGGTATCACCAGCAACTTCTAAATATCTCGTATCAAGTGTTGGGTATGCAGTAGAGAAGTCAATAGTTGTTGCGATATCAACGTTTGAGTTATGAACAACAGTATTTGAACCAAGAACACTACCAGTTAAATTAATTACGAAGTCATTTGTTCTGAAATTAATCTTATCGTTTGCATCATCACCTTCTACATTAATACCTAACTCAACATTACTCCTCATCATTTCACCGACAAGGTCGTGTACAGTTTCTGTAAAGTCAGGAATCGCGTTCGCTTGTAATTCTACTGGAATGTCTGTTGCGAATGAAATACGTCCTTGTTCATCAATACGAATACGAGGAGTAAATCCATCGTTACCATATAGACCTGCAGTAACACCGGTGTCTTCCATTCCAATTTCAAATTCATTATTTGCTAGAGCTGTATTTGCACCTAATTCTAAACCTGTACCAATGTAAACTCTAGGTGAATCGAGTAAGTCAATTACTCCTGTATTAGCACCATCTGTAATGTCTAAGTTTGAACTGAAATTATCATTAATAAATCTTAAATTAACTGCATCAGAAGGGTTGACAGGGTCCGCTAAACCTGTTATAATAGTATTACTGACATCAATATTACCAGATACAGTAAATGTTAAATCTGTATTTGCTGGGGTAGTAATATCACCATTTGCAGTAATCTTAAATCTTTCATTCCCAGCGGTGAAGAATTGTAATTCATCATTATCAGCATTAGGACTTGATTCAGCAATAATTTTTGTATCTTGGTCAACGTCGATTACTGAACCTGCGAGACCTGCCCAATTACTTCCATCATATCCTTCAAAGCGTGCATCATCAGTATTATAACGTAACATACCAGTTGCAGCTGAAGGTCTATCACTTGTATTACCAACCGGAAGTGTGATTGCTCCTGTTTCTGCAAATGTAATTACACCTGAGTCACTCTTGACTTGTGATACGAAGATTCGATTCCAGTTTTTATTTAATGAACCAATTGTATATGTTAAGTGGTCATTTGGAACTAAGTCAGATGTGAAGTCTGCAACAACATTAATTGTATCTACATCAGCATCACCAATTCTTATATTACCACCAAGTGTAAGATTACCAGTGATGTCTGTATCACCAGTAACTGTAAATGTAGAACCATCCCAACGTAAATCGTTACTATCAGTTATTTCACCATCTACACCTGCAAACAATACTCTGTTTTGTGTTAGGTCAGTAACATTTAAACTATCAACTTCTAAAGAACCAGTAAGGTCAGTGTCACCAATGATTGTTGTATCACCAACAACATTTAATGTTCCTTGAATGTCTGTATTTCCAGCAATGTTAGTATCACCAGTTTGCCAGTCAACTGTAAACTTATTAAGACCATCACCATACTGGAAATCACCATCAGGTGCGAGTTTATATCTTAATGTTCCACCAGTAAAGAATTTAAGTTCGTCATTATCTGCGCCTGGTGAATCTTCTGCAGTAATTTTTGTATCTTGGTCAACATCAATAACTCCACCAAGACCTTTCCATGCAGTACCATCATATCCTTCGAATTGTTGGTCACTGATATTAAAACGAATCATACCGCGAACGGCGGTAGGTCTTTGAGCTGTTGTACCATCTGGAATGGTGATTGCTCCAGTAGAATCAAAGGTTACTAATCCTCTGAATGTAGCATCACCTGAATTATAATCAATAATTAATTTATTGAGACTTGAACCAAAGTATAAATCACCATCTGCTTCAAGACGCATGACCTCTGTATTTGCAGTAAAGAATTGCAATTGGTCATTGTCAGCGCCAGGTGAAGATTCAGCAACAATTCTAGTATCTTGGTCAACATCAACTACACCACCTAATCCTGTCCATGCTATACCGTTATATGCTTCAAATCTTGAATCAGTCGTATTATAACGAATCATTCCTTGGTCTGGAGTTGGTCTATCACTTGTTGCACCAACAGGGATAATAAATCCACCAGAACTATTGACATCTACTACATTTGATGATATAATTAAGTTATCCGACAACCCATTAATAGTATCGAAGGTTTGAGTATAATCTACCTCAAATTCTGTACCTAAAGGACCGGTAAGAGTTAAACCTCTTCCATCAGTAAAGGTTCCATGTCCTTGGAATTGTTTGTATATAATATCGTCAGTATTTAACGCAAATGTTTCTGCATCATTAACTGTTGCAACCCAACCAGTTTGGCCGTTAAGAGTACCATCAACTACGAATACGAAAGAACCAGGTATTTCGGCCAGAGTAAGTCCATACTCTGAGGTTTCATCGTTATACCGATTTCTCTGGAAAATCCAATCATCAGCTAAGGCGCCAACTTGTATTAACTCGTAACGGCCATTCTGTACTGGGTTTGTTTGGTCTTTGACTAAAAGTCCATCACCAAGTTCCCAATCTGTAACCCCGTCAATATTGATTGTTGAGGCGGGAGATAAAGAAATTGTGTCTGAATAAGAAGTATTACCAGTTGTATATGTACCACCTAAGTCTGCAGTCGATGCTGCTAGAACTGTTTGACGATTCAACATCGCAATTTGAACATTATCTACATAACGTTTGTTTGCGACATCTTCTGGGTCTGTAGGGTCTCCAACTGTTCCTAATTCTTGTTCTAAATAATTGACTGTAACAGCATCTTGTGGGAATAAAGGATTTTTAAGATTAGATATTCTGTGGTCGGTGACGTTAATAACATCATCAGCTTCGCCAGGAACTAATCGAATATCATCTAAACCTAATATTCCGTCTTGTGTTAAAGTAAGTTCACCAACATTAAAATTACTTAAACCTACGATTTCATTTGTAGATTCACCAATTGTAAGTGATGTATTACCTAGTGTGAAGTCATTTGCTTGAATGACTGTGCCGTTAGCAGTAAAGTTTAAAGAAGTTAAACTTGTATTATAAAAGGATGTAACATGACCGAATTGGTCGATGTCAATATTTCTTGAAATTGTTAATACATCATTATTAGTACTTACTTCGTTAGATGTATTTGCGTGAGAAACGACGACATTAGAAAGTTCTGTGTCTGTTTCAGGAGTAATGATTATGCCTGGGCCAGCATCAATATCCTGTACGTATGCTCCAATTGTATCGATACCAAGAACAACGGAATCTGGAACGATTACCGGTTTTCTTTCTCCTGGTGCTACGATACTCGTTTGAGTATCTTGTTTAGGTACCGCTCGAATACTTTTCGAGGACTTGACCTTAACCTTTATACTCACGAAACCTCCGTAATAGTATCAACTACAATCGCTAAGCCTTCAACTATTTTCGACAATTCTCCTGTGGTTTTTTCCATGATTAAATCATATTGGTATTTGCCAGGCTTAAGAGCGGAAGTATCCGTATCCGTCAATATCAGAGTGACGTCATTATTTGCAGTTTTCTCGATTGTAAAGGTCGCAACGGGGCTTGCGTCTGAGTATAGCTTTTTCATTCCACCATAGAAATTATAAGTACTGTGGAAAAGCTCGGCATTATCTTCGTCGAACAACTCAACAGTTGTTCTGAAGTCCATACCTTTATCGATATATATGTTAGCTCTTGATGCCATGGCGATGAAACCTTTTAAATCTTTTATTAGTTATTTATAAGAATAAAGGGCATACGAGATGCCCTTCAATCTGTTTTATAATTGTTGAGCAAGTCACCCTTACTTCATAGTATAAATTATTTTGACTTTAATTCGTCAATTTGTCTTTGTTGTTCTTTTATTGCTTCAACTAATAATGCTGTTATATTTCCATAAGATACTGACTTAAATCCATCAGCATTATCTCTTACGACTTCTGGAAGTATACTCTCAACCTCTTGTGCAATGAGACCAATCTCATCTCTTTCATTATCAATCTTATTATATGAAACACCTCTTAATGCTTTGACTTTATCTAAAGCATCTTCTAATGTATTAACATTAATCTTTAATCTTTCGTCTGAGTTAGTTGTAACGTTACCACCAGCTGTGAAGTCACCCGTTCCTGTATCAAACGTGAATCTTACAACTGTACCTTCTCTAATGAACCAATCATGTCCAGAATTAAGGTCGGTATACATTGCTGTGTTATTTGCGTAGAAATCAACATCACTTGATGTACCGAAGATTAAAGGAATATCATCATTAAATCTTAAGTAGTTAGCTGACTGTACGTTAGCAGATGTACCATCATAACCTGAACCACCCGATGGCCATGTAGTTCTAGTAACACCACCTAGTGTTATACCACCATCTACATAGAAGTTTTCTACGAGAACTGTTTCTGAGTTTAAGTTATATGTAAAGTTAGTATCACCTGAACCACCTGCATATAAATCAGGAGTTGTTGCAGCATATAGTGTTCTTACACCAGAACCAGGCTCAATAAATGTTGGATAGAAAGTACCTGTTTGTAGTGCGTTACTTTGTTCCCTAATTGAAGGTGCGTTAATACCAGAAGCTGAACCTGCAGGACCTTGTGAACCTTGGAAACCTAATGTTCCTTGAACACCCTGTAGACCTTGGATACCACCTCCACCAGTTCCACCATCAATACCTTGGAATCCTCTAAATCCTTGAGTACCTTGATATCCATTGAAACCTTGAGCACCTGTGTCACCAGTGAAACCTTGAGAAGAAGCACCACCGGTAAATCCTTGAATACCTTGGATACCTCTATAACCTTGAGGACCTCTTGTTCCTTGAGGACCTATTGGGCCTAACGGACCTTGAATTCCATTTCCACTTAAACCATCAGTACCTTGGAAACCACGAGGACCTTGTGGACCACCAGAACCTGAACCACTTACACCTTGATTACCTTGGAATCCTCTATAACCTTGAGTACCTTGTTCACCCTGAACACCGCCTCCACCTGTTCCACCATCGGCACCCTGTTCACCTTGAGCACCTTGATAACCTCTATATCCTTGTAATCCTGTTCCAGCATCACCTGTAGTACCTTGAATACCCTGTGGACCAGTAGGACCTTGAACACCGCCACCACCGTCTCCACCAACATTTCCTTGAACACCTTGATAACCTCTATAACCTTGGATACCTGGCGCTCCTGTTCCTGGAGGACCTTGTACACCTTGATAACCTTGGAAACCTTGAATACCCTGAACACCTGTACCCGTTGTTCCATCAATACCTTGAGGACCTTGAATACCTTGTGTACCTGTACCAGAGGCACCTTGGATGCCTGCACCCGTAGGACCCTGAACACCTTGTAGACCTTGCGCACCCTGGACTCCAAATACACCCTGTGCACCAATACCACTTAAACCTTGAGTTCCTTGAGGACCTTGAGCACCAGGAGCACCTGCTCCACCGACACCCTGTGTACCTTGAACACCTTGAGTTCCTCCTGAACCGTCAGAACCCTGAACACCCTGAATACCTTGAGCACCTGCTGGACCTTGGAATCCTCCAGCACCTACACCCGCGATACCTTGTTGACCTATTAAACCTTGAACACCCTGAATACCTTGAGCACCAGTTCCGCCTGGTCCTTGGAATCCACCAAATCCTTGAGTACCAGTAGAACCCTGAATACCTTGGATACCTTGAGACCCAGCTGCACCATCTGCTCCATCAGAACCTTGGAAACCAGATGTTCCTTGTAAACCTTGGATACCTTGAGCACCCGCACCAGCCGGTCCTTGGAATCCATAATCACCTTGAACACCTTGAGTACCTTGAACACCTTGTGGTCCAAGCGCACCTGTCGCACCAGCATCACCTGTTCTTGCGAAGGTAATCATTACATCGTCACCACCTTGGAATGTATATCCTGCGTTGGAAACGTGTGCTACATCAATAGCAAAATAACCTGTTGTTTCTGTTAAACCTGAAATTGTAAATAAGATAAAGTTTTGTGGAGAACTCTTAAGAGTAATCTTAACGTGACCTTTAACTGGAGATGTTGAATCATCAATTGTTCTTAAGAAAGGTTGAATGTCGATGAAGTTATCATCTCTATCATCGATGAATATTAATGTTGCACTTGACTGTGTAGCACTATTCAGTTTAACCCAACCGGCTCCACCTGGGTCACCAGCTAACGTTCCTGAATTAAATGTATAATCAAATGTTACACCACCAAATGAACCATCGGCACCTTGAATACCTCCAGAACCTTGAACACCCTGAACACCTTGAGCACCCGAACCTGTAGGACCTTGAACACCTTGAGGACCAATTCCACCAACCGCACCTTGGATACCTGCGGGACCTCTTGGAATAAATGTAATAAGTGTTTCAGGACCGTGTGTTTGATTAACTGCAGTTTCCCAGTTAGTAACATTACCATCAACATAGTTAACATCAAAATAACCGTAATTCTTAGATACACCGTCCCATGTCCAATCTGTAATTTCATATACTAACCAGTGATGCCCTCCTGGACCTCCACTTGCACCACCTGCTGCTCTTTGAATTTTTAGATAACCTTTGACTGCACCTGGTTGAGCATCGATGAAATCTAAGAAGTCATCAATTTCTGTAGTGTATTGGTCATCTGGAATATCGTCTAATGTAATTAATGTTGCTAATGTTGGGTTAGCATTATTAAATTTGAAATTGTTTGTGCCTGGGTCTGTACCACCAATTGTGTTATTAACAAAGTTCCATTGGAAAGTTAAACCGCCATATTCACCTTGTTCACCTTGTAATCCTTGAAGTCCTTGTAAACCTTGACCACCTTGAACACCCTGAATACCTTGAGCACCGGTTGCACCACTGTCACCTTGTAATCCGACATCACCTTGGATACCAAATGTTCCTTGAACACCTTGAATACCTTGTGCACCAGTGTTACCAACATCACCTTGGAAACCTCTATAACCTTGAAGACCATCAGTACCTTGTACACCCTGAACACCTTGGAGACCTAAATCACCTTGGAAGCCTCTAAATCCTTGAGTACCTTGAACACCTTGAGTACCTTGGTCACCAGTTCTTGAGAATGATATACGAACATCTAAACCATTAGATAATGAAGATGCTCCACTTAATCTTGTACAATCAACTACCCAATAACCAGAACCATTCGTAATTTCGTCAATTCTAAATGTAATGTGGTTTGTAGTATCTGCACCATTTGTAATTTTGAAATAACCTTTAACACCTGAACTTACTGCATCTAAGTCAACCATTAATCCATCCATAACGTTGACGCCATTATCGTCTTCGTCATCGATGTACATTTGAGTTGCTGAAGCTAAGTTTGTATCATCAAACCTAATAATACCAGTGCCTGGGTCAGATGCTGTTGTGTTATTACTGTATGTGTAATCGTATGTGATACCACCAAAGTCACCAGTTGTTCCTTGAACACCCTGGATACCAACATCACCCTGAATACCAGTTGTTCCTTGAATACCTTGGAGACCTACGTCACCTTGAACACCTGTATTACCTTGGATACCTATTGTACCTTGTGGTCCTCTAAATCCTTGTAAACCTTGTGGGCCCTGTAATCCTTGAACGCCTTGAATACCTCTTGGACCAATAGGACCTTGAATACCTTCATCACCAACAATACTAAATGCTACTAATAATGGGTTAAGTGTCCAAACTCCGTTTCCACCATTATATTCTGTAAAGTCTTCTCTTAATGCGTTACCACCTTGGAATGTAACATTAAATTGCCAGTAACCTGTTTGGTCTGTTGCGTTTTGAATTGTGAAGATAACGTAATCATCTGGGTTTCCACGTTTGGTAATTTTCATTACCGCTTTATCAGTGGATGTTTGACTTGAAATTGTTGTATATAGTGCGTCTAAGTTAACACCGTATATTGCTTCATCGTCAATCCACATTGTGTCAACTGTTGAGAAATTAGATGTATTAGAGAAACCAGTATCATTAAAGATAATATTACCAGTGCCTGGGTCTGCTTGAGAAGTATTCCAATCTAATCTGTATTCAACTACGTGACCAGCATCATCACCATTAAATCCTTGTAACCCTTGTAAACCTACATCACCTTGAATACCAGTTGTTCCTTGAACGCCTTGAACTCCTTGGATGCCTTGAATACCTAAGTCACCTTGGATACCAGTAATACCTTGAACACCTTGAGGTCCTCTGAAACCTTGAACACCTTGGATACCTAAGTCACCTTGAACACCTTGATGGCCCTGTACGCCTTGCATACCTTGGAAACCACGGAATCCTCTTTCACCTTGGATACCTTCGTTACCTAAAGGACCTTGTAAACCTTGTGGTCCAATTACACCCTGTAAACCTTGAACTCCGCGGAATGAACCGATATTAACCCAGCTCGTTCCATTATAAATCCAAAGTTCATCATCAGCTTCGTCAATAACACCTTCACCTGTATTTGGAGTAGGAAATGCTGTATTTAAAGTTGCTTGAGGGTCACCACCTGAATCTACATCTGCGACTGAACCAATGATTGTAAAACCAGGACCATAATCACCTTGTAGACCTTGAGCACCTGTTGTACCTTGGATACCTTGCTGACCTTGACCTACTTGAGTGACAGGGTCAGATGCAAATACCATAATAGCAAATGCACTTGCAGAGGAAGGAGTTGTTGCATTACCATTGCTGTCATAGAATGAAGCTTCAAATCCATTAACTGTTTTACTTTGAATTGATACTAAACGACCATCATCATTGAGTTCACCATCAGTGACAACAGTATAATCAGTATCGGGCTGAGCAGTATCAAAGGTAAAGTCCATCGTACCATTAACTGCATCCCAATTCGAAGATGAAATTCCGGTACCTGTAATATTACCTGTTCCATCAACTCGGATAAACGCAAAAGGAAGAATAGCATCGACTGTGGTACCACCGCCACCTAATAATTCAATCCAACTTGTCCCGTCGGAGTAATAAACTTTATCGTTATCAGCATAGACCACCGCGCCTTCATAGACGGCTGGGTCAAGTGTAATAGGGAATGCTTGAGGTTCACCAAAACCTATTAGCTGACTTTTTCCTGTTAGTGTTCCAAAATTGGACATTTAAGTTATTCTCCGTTAATCATTATTAATATATTTATCAGTACTTAAACAACGTCATCTTCTTCAGATTGACCTAATGTGAATGATAATGTAGCATGACATGCTAAGTCAGTGTCTGCTATAATTTCTAATGTATCACCACTCTTTAAAAACTGGCCATTCAGAGGAATTGCTGTTGTCTGATAACCGCCTATAGGCATGTTTCTCAATATGTAAAATTCTGCGTTAACGTCATCACGGTGTGTTCTGACATCAATGTTCACAGTGTTTGCGATTGTATTACACAAAATCAATGGTGAAATAACTTCACCAACGCCCGGCTCAATAGTTGTTGAACCACCAAATACTAGTTCAGGAACCTCGTATTGAGGTACTTCAATAAGAACTTGCCAGTTAGTGGATACAACCTTATTGACGGCAACTGGTTTAGCGTCAGGTGCCTGAGAAGTTGTAATTGTTGTTATAGACATTTTTCTTTATCCTATTTTATAATGCTGCTCTACTGTTTGAAGCTCTTCTTGCGAGTTTTCTTACAGATGATGTAAATGGTCGACCTTCGATTCGACCTGTTCTACCATTAATTCTTAGACCTCTTGCGAAGTATTGGTTATTCAATTCATCCGCACCCGACCATCTGATTCTACCACCATCTTCACTTAGTACCGAAGCCACCGCTGATATAGCAGAACCTAAGTTTCTAAAGTTTAGAGGTAGAGCATTTCTGTTAACACCTGCTGATGCACCATTAAACTGGTGAGCAATGGATTCAACCAAGGAACCAAATACTAATGTTTCTGGTCTTAGAATATTATCTTTCAGACAGTCATTAAATAAACCTTCAACCATTAAGTCGTGTTGTGAGTTAGGTGATAGATTATTAACAATATAATCTCTCATTCTATCCCAAGCACCAGTAAAGGCGTCAAGTAATGATGTGTCGTTAGTCTGGTCTAATACCCAAGTTGTTCCGTTCCAATAATATATATCTCCCGCAAAATGACTTACTGCATAGTTATCTGCAACAATATATGCGTGATTTGGTTTCTGTCCTGTGATAGCAGCTAGGTCAGATAGCTGTGATACACTTCCTTGGTATTTGTATGCTGTATTAGATGGATTAAATACTGGGAATGTATGCTGACCTTTCTGGTCGAAGAATGCTGCGGTAAATGACCTTGTAGATTTCTGAGACCCTGCCACGTTCCCGTACACTGGTACGCCCGCGGAAGCATCTTCATATCTAAAGTCATTTGTAATTGCTTCTAATAAGTTGTAACCATCTCTTCTTGTTAAGTTAATGTCAATGTAATCATAAGTTGTATTAACAAATCTTACGACATCAAATGCAAGGTCGAGTTTATTCTGTTCGAGGATGAACTGAGCACTTGTAAATGTATCATCAACATATGTATAATCTGGTTCTTCCTTAGCAGGTAAGTACTTAGTATCTTTAAAGAATTGTGTCTTGTAGAACATGTCTGCAAGTCCTTTAACTTTCTTAGACTCTACATCAGTACCAACTTCTCCAAGAACTGTTTGATTTGGATATTTACCAAGTACGATATCTTTACATATTACACCAAGTTGCTTATAAGCTTTTGCTGTTGGAATACGTTGGTCTTCAGGAACTCTAAACTGATTATTCCAGAAGTAGAAATCTGCATTCCATCTTGATGCGATGTTACCACCATAGTTCAAGTCATAACTGAATGCATCGAGTAAGTATCCAATATCTCTTCTACACTTAGCTCTGTTATAATCAAGTACATCAAACTCTTGTCTAATGTAGTAGATTAATTCATCAGCAAGTGATTCAGTATTATCTTCAATCTGTTGAGCTGCACCTTGAATACCTGTGTCAACCCATGCAATTGTAGGTTCAACAGGAAGTGGTAATGAATCTAAGTTGTCAGCACGTATTGCGTCTTCAACGATTCCTATTAAGTCACTAACCCTTCCACCTTCAATCGCTGTTGCAGGTGTTCCAAGTAAATCTTGAGTTGTCGATGTGTATGTTGTATTAGCAACACTGTTATCTTCTTGTACGACAGCATCAAGAACTGTTCCTAAGTAATTGTATATGTCTGCAGTTTGAGTTCTTGTGTCTGCAGGTAATACGCTGATACCATTTTCAAAATAAATCTTAGTTGCTGTTAGTGTAGCGATGTTTCCATCATACTGAACATCATGAGAGATAGCGTCTAGTAAGTATCCAATATCTCTTCTACACTTAGCTTCTGGGAAACTCAATCCATTATGAACATTTGAAATGTAATTCAGAACAGAAGTTGCTAAACCAGTACTTGCATCTTCGATTAATTCTTTCGAATCAATGAAAGGTTGTGCCTGCCATGTTTGTAGTGGGTCTACTCTATTCGGGAAGTCTACATAAGAACCCTTATCGACTACATTAGAAATAATATTGACTAGGTTTTTAGCTCTAATTGCAATCTCTGGGTCACCAGCAATTTGTGACATATCTTGCTTGTAGATTTGGTTTTCAATGTGGAGAATAGCGTTAGGTAAAGCACTTACAAATGTATGAGCACCAGCGTATCCTTTGGCATATCCAGCATTTACTGTAAATGTCTGGTTAGTTACCGCGGTAATTCTTAAAGGTTGTCTATGATTTGGGTCAATATCTGGTCTTGGATGTGATATTTCAACACTACCACCACAACTAAATGTTATACCCTCATCTTCAACGATGACGTAATCGTCTGTTGTTAATCCGTGTGGAGCTTTTGTTGTTACAACCATGATTCCAGTTACTGGGTCATAAGTTGCTGTTTGAACTCCGAATGTTTGTTTAATCCAACGTGATTGGTCTACTTCCATTCTTCTAACAACATGTTCTACAACATTAGCGACATGAGTAAATGCTTCTTTACTTGCAGCTCTTTGTTCTTTAGGCAAGGTATTTACTGCATTATCAAAGTAGAGATATGCGTTATTTAATGTAGCTGCATTACCACCGTATTGAATGTCATGTGATACTCCGTCAAGGATATATCCAACATCTCTTCTACATTTTGCTTCGCTGTATGGAAGAATGTCAAAGTATCTTGCAAGATAAGCAAGGATTCCGTCTTGAATTGCTTCTTTACTTGCGTCTAATTCTACGTAAGATGCGAGTTCATCAGTGTAGAATGTTGTATTTGGTTCTTCAACATCTGGGTTAACTTCTAATCCGTTATCAGAAATTGCTGTTGCAACCAATCCAAATAGACCTTCAATCTTATCTGCAAGTGGTGTACCTACTGACCCAGCTGAGAAGTTCTGTGATTCCGCATTTCCTGTTGTTGGAGTAACTGCGGTGTCGAGTACAACACTTCTTGCAACAGTACCTATATGATTAAAGGCTGCCGCTGTAGGTGCTCTCTGGTCTTCTGGTAAAACACTGATTGCATTTTCGAAGTAAAGTTTTGTATCATTAATTGAAGCACTATTACCACCATGCATTGCATCAAAGATAACAGCATCAATTAAGTATCCTAAATCTCTTTCACACTTAGCTGAATCATAAACTAGTGAACCATAATTCTGTGCAATCCAAGCTGTGATTTCAGCTTGTAAGAATGCTTTGTTATTAAGTAATTGTTCTCTTGCATTAATACCGTTATTACCCGCTTGAGAAACACTACCATAAGTGATTGCATCAGCATTAGTAGAACCATTCTTCATGATGTCAAGGATTTCATTAAATGCTGTCATTGCTCTTTGTTTTCCAACGCTAGATGTTACGTTGTTAACTGCAATGTCTCTTGTGTATTCAATTGCTTTAATTGTTTCTGAAAGTTGTTCTGTAATAACCGCATCAGCACCAGTTGTTCCAATTCTATATGCTAATCCATTGAACACTGCGTTAAAGTTAGAGTTTGTAAGTACATCACGTTTAACCGCATCAATAAGAATTCCAACATCACGCTTACACTTATCTCCATCGAATGTGTAGTAATCTTTCTTCAACTTAGCAATGACGTCTTCAGCAATAAAGTCTTTGTTTCTTTGTATTTGAACACGTGCTGCTGTTCTGTTTGAATCAACTGTTGGACTCACTAGTGTAGTTGTTAAGTTCTCATCTGAATCATCATCAACTACATTAGCAACAATTTCAATCAGGTCGTGAATTGCTGTACCAGTTGCTGCATCAGCCGGAGTACCTGAAGTATCTTGTGAAGGTACATTGTTTGCTGAAGGTGTAATCGCAATTTCTTGTACTACATTACTTGCAACATCTGCTAAATGTCTAAATGCTTCCATTGTTGGAATGCGTTGTTCAATAGGTAATATGTTTGTTAGTGTACGTAAACCTGAAACGTTTGCTGTCTTGTATTCTTCGGCAGTATCTTTAAACTGACCAAGTACTTCGAGAGGTAATACGTTAACACTTCTTAATTGTTCGTAATCTGCTGATTGTTCATCGTCAAGTCTAAAGTAGTATTTAGCAGCTTCGATAACATTTGCATTACCACCATAGATAATGTCTTTAGAAGCAGCATCAACAATAAGACCAACGTCTCTTCTACACTTAGCTTTTTCGTATGGTAAACCTTTCCATTCTCTTTGTACATATCCGATAACATCGATTGAAAGAGGTTCTGTTTGACCATCAATCTTATTAACAGCATCTTCATAAGTTGCTTCAATTGTTGGTTCAATATATTCAGGTAACCAATCAAGTGATTCGTTTCTTATTGTATCTGTAACGATATTCACTAAGTCTTTAACATCATTTGCAATGGCGATTCCAACATCAGTTAATGATTGGTCTTGAGAAGCAGCATTTCCAGATGTAGGTGTGACTGCTTGGTCTCTTACAACTTGATATGCTACATCAGCAATATGTTGCCATGCTTTCGCTGTTGGTATCTTTTGGTCACCAGGTAGAACTGCAATCGCATTTTCAAAGTATAATCTTGCAAAGTTGATAGAAGCCGAGTTAGAACCGTGTTGAATATCCCAAGATAATGCATCAACTAGATAACCTGTATCTCTTTCACAATCAGCAACATCGTAATTTAAGTTAGGGAATTCTTGAGCAATATAAGCTGTAATTTCAGCTTGGATAAATGCTCTGTTATTTTGTAATGCATTCCTTGCTTCGATTGTTTGAGCACTTACACCATTAGCACCAAATGCTAGTGTGTTTGCATTTGCAGAACCGTTAGTGATAATGTCTATAATTTCGTCAAATGCTGCGTTTGCTCTTGCTAATGAGTTACCAGAAAGTTCAGCTGCAATTTCTGATTTAAGATAATTGATTGAACCAGTTGTTTGTGGTAATTGGTCATTAATAACTTTGTTAGCACCGACAGTACCGATTCTGTATCCTAATCCATTGAATACCGCATTATAGTTTGCACCTGTTGCAACGTCACGTCTTACAGCATCTAAAATAAATCCTGTATCTCTTGAACATTTAGCACCATCGAATACAAAGTAATTATTATCAAGATAAGCCATTACTTCATCTTGAATCATATTACGGTTAGCTTGTAATTGTTGAGCGGCATAGAATCCGTCTGAATTTGTTGTAACCTTAGCAACCGCTTCGTTTGAAACTCTTACAAATGTATGTGTACCACCTGAACCTGCTCCAACATCGACAGTAATATCATCACCATTCACTGCAGTAATTTGCATTGGTGTATTGAAGTTACCATCTCCTTTTCTTGGATATGAATGTTCAGTAGCATCTCCATCTTGAGAACATGTAAATGTGAAACTGTAAGGTGCGAATTCGATAAAGTCATCAACTAATAAGTCGTGGCCTGGAATTGTAACTACACTTTCACCAGTTCCTGGGTTGTATGTTGCAGTTGTTGGTGTATAATATTTTAAGTACTTAGATGGGTCAGTCCAAATAATTGGGTCACCCTCGATAGCACCAACGTCAGCTCTAACGAATGTATGAGCACCACCAGAACCTACACCAACATTCATTGTGATTGTTGTCGCAGTTACTCCTGTTAATTTAACTGGAGTTTTATATGCAGGGTGGTGAGTTGCTGGATAAGCATGCTCAACTGTATTTGAATCTTGTGCACATGTAAATACGATACTTTCAGGTTTCAACTCAACATAATCACCTACTTCAAATGAGTGATTACCTATTGTTGCTTCAAATACTCCAGTTGCTGGGTCGTATGTAGCAGTTGAAGGTGTGAAAGATGAAATGTAATCAGATGCTTTAACACTGTTAGCAGTTGCTGATACAAATGTATGTGCTGTACCATTTTCGTATCCACCAACATTTACTTCAATCGTTGTTGATGTTACTTTGTTAATTAATACTGGTGTTCTGTAAGCAGGGTCACCTTTTCTTGGGTAAGAATGTTGTGTTGCATTACCGTCTAATGCGCATGTAAATGTAACACTCTCATCGTCAAGTACGATGTTTTGACCAGGTTCGAAATCATGAGCACCAATTGATAATACTAATTTACCAGATGTTGGGTCATAAGTTGTTCCTGCTGCAGGTGTATATGATTTACCATTACTGTTTGTAATATCAATTAATTGTCTGAATGATTCATTTGACCTATGAATACTTCCAAGGTCTGTGATTGTGTTGTTAGCAACTAATTGCTTCAACTCTGTCATTGAACCAACGGTTTCTGGTCTTTCATTTAACCAAGTATCTTCTGCAGAAGTTTTAGACCTGTATGCTATACCTGCTTGTTTAGCATTATAGTTTGAACCTGTAATAATATCTCTTTCAACTGCAGGTAAGATGTGTTTAAGAACATCTCTCTCACATTTTTCTGAATCATATCTAAAGTAGTTATAATCAATATAACCAAGCATTAAGTCTTGAATAAATTCTTTGTTTTCTTGTAATTGAATTCTAGCATTACGCTTACTTGCTGTGATTGATGTATCATCAGAGAAGTAAATCTTAGAATTCGCTAAAATAACTGAGTTAACATCAGCTGATACGAATGTATGTGGTGCAACATAAGCTGAAGGACCAACTAACACTGTAATCGAATTAGATGTGACAGAGTCAATCTCTACTGGTGTTTTGTATGTTGGGTCATGTGGTCTTGGGTGTGATAATTGTGTAACTGTACCATCACCTTCACATGAGAATGTTATACTCTCTGGTTTGAAGAATACTCTATCACCTTTGGATAGACCATGCTTACTTCCAAGAGTTAACGTCATATAACCAGTTGCTGCATCATATGTTCCGCCTGTCGGTGTCCATGTGTATGTAGTAGCTGCTTGGATTGCGTCCTTATATGCACTTACGAATGTATGTACTTTATTGACACCTGCCGGTTTTGCATCAACCGTTATAGTTGTTTGTGTTATCGATACAATATCAAATTTCTGATTCCACAATGGGTCACTTGGACGTGGATGTGAAATATTGATTGGATTTCCTGTTCCATCTTCTGGACATGAGAATGTCATTCCATTCTCTTTAATAAAGATACCATCTCCAACTTTAAATGCATGGTCACCTATGGTAACTTCCATTAAACCACTTACGTGGTCATAAGAAGCATCTGTAGGTGTATAAGAAGCAGGTTCAGGTAATAACTTAATTCCATTACCTTCTAATTGACCGATGATTTCGTCAAATGCTTCATCAGCTCTTACGTGACCAATTTCTGTATTTGCATCGATGAGTTCGTTTGTTTTATCTTTAAGATGACGATATGCTGCAATTGTTTCATTACGTTGTTTATCAACTACTTTAGCAGCTGCATTCATGTAATAAGCATTACCCGCAGTTACTGCATTATAGTTTGTTCCCAATAACATATCATACTTAACAGCTGGAAGAATATAATCAGTTGTATCTCTTCTACATGCTACACTATCATAAGAGAAGAACTCATCATTATTATCAATCCAATCTGTTAATTCATCTTGAATAAATGACCTGTTGTCTTGTATTAACTCTCTAGCTGCTGTTCTTTCAGGATTATAAATGTCGTCAACCCATGTAATTGGGTTCATGTTTTCTTCACCATATTGAAGAACATTAAAGAGTTCTTGCATTGAAGTATTTGCTCTATTAATAATATTTGTTGAGCCTTCGAAAATACCTTCAATCTGGTCTTGTAAATATTCGTTTGCTGCGACTGTTTGTTCTAATTGGTCACCTACAACTTTTTGTGAGATAGGTGAACGATATGTAATACCAGCTAATCTACCCCAGTAGTTAGAATCTAATGCAACGTCATAACCTAATCCATCAACAATAATTCTTGTATCTCTTTCACATTTACCAGCATCGTATCCTGTGTAATTTAATCCACCGTTCGCTGTATTTGATGTGAGATAGTCAACCATATCATCGACGATATCGTCATAAGCATTCTCAATAGTGTCAGCAAATACTGTGTTACCGAATATAGTTGCATTGGTTGCTTTAGGTGCGAAGAACTGAGTTGTACCCTTAGCTCTCATTGAGATGTCACCGAACTGAGTACCTGAGTTGTTCAATGTCATTTGTCCACCGTTCAATGCGTAGAATGCGCATCGTACGAAGATGGATAGAGAACCGATACCGTTTACACCAGCACCATCCCTAGCAACATAACCCATACCGTTTTGAGAACGAGGTGTGAAACCGAAACATAATACGTAAGTATATAATGAATCTGGGTCTAATACTCTTCTATCTGCAAGTAGACATCCACCACCTCTTCCAACTAATCTGTTAGGGAAGTCGTCGATACCAATTACGTCGATTGTAGCAGTACCACCAGATTCAGATGTAATAGTATCCCCAACCGCAAAACCTTTGTTGTTCTTTAAGTTTCTTACGTGAATCTTATTATCAGAAGCAAGTTCAGAAACGTAAGATACGAAACCAACTGCACCAGATGAGAATGTAATCTCATCATCAACCGCAAATCCAGAAACACTTGAAACATTACTTAATGTAAACTCTCTACCTAAGTCGTCAAGTGTACCTTTGGTGTTATATGGGTTTAGAGGTGGTTCAACATCTACCCTGTTAAAGTTAGATAATTGAGAACTGTCTCTGATGTATGGTGAACGGAGTAACTTAGCACCAGGTCTGTAAGCAATAGCGAATCCACCTTCTGGGAAATCGAAGTTGTCAATCTTCCAGTTTTGATAACCGAAACCTTGAACATAGTTACCTGAACCTACTAACCAACAGTTATTATTTTCATAACCTGGAAGTGCTTCAATAACCGTAGCATACTGACCTGCAGTAGAAGTTACTGAACAGTCATCAGGAATTGCAAGTTCACCTTTTGTATAATAAGCACCTGGGCCAACTGACATATGAACTGCGTTGTTCAATGCGTTTCTGTCAAAAGAACCACCCGCTTTTTCTAACATAAGTTCACAACCACGTTCAAGAGTTCTAACAGGTGCTAATTGAGTACCCGGATTTTTATCGTCTCCTGAAGCTGCGTCAACGTGAACTTTAAGTGCTTGAGCTGTTCTTGCAGAAACTTCGTCAAATAATTGACCAAAGTTAATTTGTTCTGTTTCACCAGTTTGTTCATTTCGAATTGCGAAATAACTTTCATCATCAATAGGTGGTTCGAACTCTTTGGTAAGTTCCATGTCAAAGTCGACAAGTTTTGATTGGTCAATGACTCCACCTGAGAATGTTGAAGAAGAAACTGTACCATTTTCGAATGTAGAATTATTAGCACCTAATCCATCAGCAGATGAACTTGTGATTGTCATATTGACTGCTGTTACATCACTCATTGTACCTGTAAATGAGGTATTAGCGATGGTGCTATCTTGAATTAAAGAATCGTCAATGGTTGAATTTGTTAATGTGACATTATTTCCTGTGCCATCATTAAACTGTGAATTTGTTATAACAACATTATTAGATGTACCATCATTGAATTCTGATGTTACGATAACCGTGTTACTAATATTGCCTTCATAGAAATTAGAAGTTTGAATATTAGTTGTACTAATTTCAGAATTCGATAATGTTATATCGACACCAGTAACAGTGTCCATTGTTCCTGAGTTAAACTCAGAACTTGTAATCGTTAAGTTGTTAGCTGTTGAATCTGTGATATCTGATGTTGTAATATCTGAATTAGATATGTCTAAATTAACACCAGTAACTGTATCCATTGTACCATTATTAAACTCGGATGTTTCAATAACAGAGTTATTAACATCACCGTTAATAAATGTGGAATTATCAATGGTTGAATTTGTAAGTACTACATTATTACCAGTACCTTCATTGAACTGAGAATTTGTGATAACGACATTGTTTGCAGTACCATCTGAGAAATCAGAATCGGTAATTGTCATTGTATTCGCTACAGTTGCGAATATTGTACCTAATTGGAAAGTTGAATATGATTGTGTGATGTTATTAGCAGTACTGTCTGTAATTGCTGTATCATCAATAGAACCACGAACAAAATCAGTATCTTCAATGTTTGAGTTGTCGATGATTACATTATCAAGTCTAGAGTCTGACATGACAACACCGGAGATAGTACCTCCAGTGATTGTGATTCTTGAGAAAATCTCGTATTGAATAGCTTCGACTAATTCTTTACGAGTAATATTCTTGGTACCATCGTCACCTTGAACAAGGTTGACAATAACAAACAGGTCTTCCGACCTGGTATTAGCACCTGTAATTGAACCTAGTTCTGAAATTTTTGACATTGATTAGTCTTCCCTTTTTCTTTTTATTTATAAGACCAATTACGAATTATCGCCGTTCGCTAAGCGATTTTCTAAATCATTTACCTTTCCTGTCAATTCTTTAATTGCCTCGATTAGCAATGGAACAACGTGTGCGTATCTTACCGCTTTATATTCTTCCTCATCACCATTTACATTATCAACATTATATACTACTTCTGGTAAAACTTTTTCAATTTCCTGAGCAATCACACCAGGTAATCTTTTCTCAGGATTGTCTTTATAGTTAAATGTGTATCCGTTAATCTCTAAAACTTTTGCTAAAGCATTATCAATTGGCTCGATGTTTTCTTTTAATCTTTCGTCTGATGTAGCACCGTATGTTGTTACGTCACCTGAAAAGTGACCATTGCCGTTTTGGTCCATAAACGCAACAATATCATTAGAGCTATTTCTTACAACAACATCTCCACCTGTAACTCTTACGTCATCTTCAAAACGACCATAACCATTTACATCAATACCTGCTGGCATCCAAGTTAATACATCGTAAGTATTACCTGACCAATCACATCTTAATCTTCCAAATCCAACACCGACATTATTTGCACCATCTATATAAGCTCTAGCGAATGTACTCCCACTTCCGGTTTTAGAACCTGTAGGAATAAACTCATTACCTGTATAAGTTTGAAGTTCACCATCTCCATCAAATGAAATTGTTCCATCATTTGCGATGTTGATTCCGTCTCCACCTGAGAAAGCACCTCTTGCTCTAGCATCTGTGTAATATTTGTTTGTTGAACCTTCAGAAACATCATCGGTACTTAAACCTGCACCACCTCCACCAATTGAGAGTGTTCCTACAGTTAATGTTCCTGTTACTTCAGCATCAGCTGCAACAGTCAGGTCTTCACCAACAATAATATTTGGAACTGATAAAGTACCTGCAGTTGATAATTGAAACTTAGTAGGTGCTGTACCTGTATCGATTATAAAGTTGCCAGGATTTGAATTTTCTAATCCAACATCCCATGCGAGACTTCCGTCTGTAAATCTTACTTGTCCACCTGAACCAAAATTAAATTCTGCTGTTGTTTGACTAGCACCATTGATTTTAATATCTGAATTAAAGTTGATTGTCGCGCCACCCGTACGTGAAGCAATTGTATCAGATTGAAGTAGAGTACTTGCAATTAAATTGGTTGACGTGAAATCACCAATTAATGTAGCATCACCTGTTGTTGTATCACCAGTTCCTGAAGCTGTGATTGCATCAGTTCTGAAGATATTAACAACCTCGTTGGTCTTATCAAACCAGTTTTGGAAAGTCTGTGATGTATTAATTGTACTTAGTGCTGGTTTAGCCATTGTCTTTAGTTTCCAATTTCTCTATTTTTTCGTAAATTGTAATGATGCTTCTTTTAATCTCGAGAATATCGTTTTGAAGTTTATCTACTTTACGATAATAACTTCTTTCTACCTTATATTTATTTAGAGCTTCGATGTCTGTGTTTATTACCGCGCCGATGTTGTCTCTTTTCATATCACTCATAAGTCACCTACGTTAGTGCAATTCCACGATAATCTCTTAGCGTTGGAGCGTTATATACATTAGGTGATAACATTTCAATCTTAATTGCGAACCTTCTGAAACCATCAAAATTAGTTCCAAGTGCGTTTGCATATGTTAATACACCGGTTGCTTTGTTTGCATCTGATACTCTAAACTTAAATTCTCTATAATCGTTAAGATTTGAATTACTTGAAAATACTCCGTTTCCTTCAAAGAGTTCGAGTTCAATCCAAGGATTTAAATCAAATACATCACTATCATAAGAATTTTGAGGTTTAATATAACACTTAATATCAGAACCCGTTGGACGATATCCTGTTACTATTAAATGTAAATCTTCAGCATCTGCATCTGGAGCAAGTTCAATAATTTTAGAAATATATTTCGAAGTTGTCGCAGATGAATTTGTAATCTTGTATGTGTATGCTAATAACTTAGATGTTTCAATATCTAAGAAAGGAGTTGATGTAGTGTTATTACCATTATCGAAATCAACAGTTAAATCAAAAGCTTTACTTCTATTTGGGTCATTAGATTTACTGTAAACAATCACACCTTCTTTACTGAAGTGATTATTATTATTGAATTCCATTGGTAATGTGTAAGTTGTGTTTACATTTGTAGGTGGTACAAAAGTTCCACCAAGTAAAGTTTTCGATGTTGAATCAACTGCTCTATTAATAAGAGGTTGAACATAACTGAAGTTAATATTATCGATACTTACGATGTCTGCAGTTTTACCACTATCAAGTCCTACGATAGGCAATCCAGGAGAGAATATGTTTGAAGACCTTACTGAGGACTCTTCTAAGTGCATCTCGTAAGGATTATTCTTATTGTAATAAGATAACCTTCCTACAACAACTGGTGTTCCTGTGCCATTAGATACTGCGAAGGATGCTGGCTTATCGAGTGTAATTGTTGTTGAGTTCAATACACTTACAACCTTGAAAATATCAGATTCAGTATTACCTGCATTCGAAATAAGAATAAAGTCATTATCCGCGTAAGTATCATCGAGGTTTGTACCTGTCATTGTTGCAGAATTAAGAGGTACATTTACTGTCGCACTAGTTGAACCTTGTAAAGATTTCTCTTGGTAAATTGTTTCACCTAAATTAAATCTTCCATTAAAGTTATTAACTGTTAAGAATTCGTGGTCATTATTTGTTAATGTAACACTACCTGTTGTTTGGTTGAAGTCGTGTCTACGTAAAGTAAACTTCATATCTTCGTCTTGATAAGATTTCCAAGCACTATTGTTTGTAGAACTAAATAGAACACCATCACCCCAGTCTTGTACAATAGCAGCACCTTGAGTATCACCTGGTGTTAAATCAGTTCCACCAACTTTTGAAGTGTATACTAAGTAGTTCGGGTCAGATGCATCTGGTTGAATTACAATTGCATATTCTTTTTCTACATCTAATCTTACAGGTGCTTCGAAAGCAAATGTAGTTGCGACTGAAGCATCGTCAGATGAAGCACTTGTTAATTCTGTTGGAATCTTATGTACTACTGAGAATGGAACAATCTGATTAGATGGATAACCATTTACAACTTCTCTTACTTGTAATGATACACCGTTGGTTGTACTTACACGTTTGAAGAATACGTCAACTTCTGATAAGTAAACAGAGTTTGAACCTTGGCCCATACCTTTCTTAATAAAGAATGTTTGAGCGATTGGGTCACGACCTCTTGGTCTTCTTGCAACGTTTCTTGTTGTTGTCGTTGTGTTGATATCAAAATCAGGTTGTCGTGTTGAAGTTGTTAAAGCAGTCTTCTCAACTGCGAAGTTATATGCTCTATAAGTTACGAAACCTCTTGATGTAGAACCACTTTCAATACTGTTATATAAATTAACATCAGCAATTTCTAATACTCTATCACCGACAAAGAATGTTTCAGGTGGTAATGAGAATACCGCTCTGAGTACACCATTTTCGTCAGTTGTTACTGCATCACCTTTATTACCATTACGCTTAATGTTACCAGCAGAATCGTCAGGTGAACCAGGAATTACATGAGCATTTACATCAACACCATCAAAGAAGAAGTAGTGTTGTATATTTGGACGTAAACCAGACATATAAACTTTAATATCTCTACCTGCCATATATGGTTTCATAGAGAAGTTAGATACAAAGTCTCCTACGAATTGTTCTTGAGTTGAACCCTGATTTACACTAATTTCACTTGTTCTTGTTGTGATTGTTGTAACTTCAGTAGCACCACGTCCTCTTCCACCAAACCTTCTTCCCCAACCCCATCTATCTTCTTGCAATTCAACTGTTTGAGTTGTGTCAGTAAGTGGTAAAAACTCTTGAATGTTATCGACAAATTCTTCGAAAGCTGTTGACATATCAATGTCAATAGTAACTGGATTTGTTGTTGTATCGTATGCAGCATCATAAGGTGGAGAAATAATTCCATCACCTTGATATTTGTAGAAGTTACTTACTGCATTACGGAAACCAGAAGCATAAGGTTGACTAATAATATCAACGTTCTGATTTCGAGATAATGTTCCAGCCTTTGCTTCAGATGTCGATGGGAAAATTGAAGCATTACTACTTGTTTTGTATGTTAAATCGAGTGCATAAGTTTTAACAGCAGGTGTTAAAATCTTTTGATTAAATGGAACCGCTGCCATAAAGTTTGGATTTTGAATATCTGCTAAAGATAAATCATTGAATGGGTCAACAATAAATCCATTTTTAAATCTGTTTAAACCATTTTCGTCAAGTACTGATAAGTTTTGAGTTTCAGATTCTAATTGGTTTAATGAAATATAATATGCCATGTTATCAATCTTCTTCTCTAACGAGTGAAGGTCTTTCATGGTATAGTTTTTAATTCCTGTTGAACGTGCTTTAACTGCGTATTCTCTCTTCTTCGCAGTATTCGCACCAGCTGAACTTAATGCAGGGAATCCTGGAACTGTGACTTCAGCAATAACGAGTTTTTCAGATTCAACTCGAGGAGGTGCTGGTAATTTTTCTTCTTTACCTTTAATTAAACTAATTTCACCATAAGAGTCTGCGACAATAACATCGATTCTACTTAAATAATATTCAATGTCTGTTGTTGCACTAGCTGAACGTGCAGGAATAAGTGCAGGACCATAAGTGCTCCAATCAAGTGAATGAGCTCCAACCGCTGTTGTAATTGTTGGTGCCGCACCTTCAGTCACTGCAGAATAGTCTGCAGATGCGTCTTTATTAAGATAAGGTCTAAAGTCAAAGCATTCTCTTAAATTAAAACGGTTGCCTGATTGAGATACGTACACTGGAATGTCATAAGCATCTAATGAATTAGGATAACTATTAATTGTAAAGAAATACTCTCCAGATGATGTACTTAATTGGAATACCTTAAGTTTAATGGTTAATACACCATTTGCAGGAACTGGTCTTCCTTGAATATATTCCATGTATGAAATATCGTAATAAGTATCTTTTTGGTTATTAACAAGTTTGAAACTACTTGTAAAATCATTACCAGAAGCGTCTTTTACTTCTGTAATATCAAATACATCTGGGAAACCTAAACTATATTGTGTTGTTGCACTTGTAAAGTTAACTTTAATATAAGGTTCTGCAACTGTCTTATTATATGGTTCAACACCATTAGAACCAGCACCAACTAATCTCTTATTATAATAGAGTGTGACGTTAGTAGCTGAGTTTGCAGAAGCATCTAAATAAATGTCAAGTTGACTATTGTTTAAAGTTTTTAATGTACCAGTAACTGGAATTTGTGTATTAGAACCATCAACAACTAATATATCATCTTGTTGAACATCAAAGTCTTCACCAGGATTTGCTGTTAATGTAATAACATTCGCATTATGTGTTGCTGCAATTTTTTCTCTTACAGGAAGTAGTGTATCTGATGTAGCGAATAAACTCTTCATTCCTGTGTCGAACAATAAAGATTTTCTTGCTGTTTCGTGTAATCTATTTCCTACTTCTAAGAATCCAGAACCATCACTGATTCTCGCTAAGTCAGCAGCTTTATTTGAACCCGTGAATGTAACTGCAGTTAAATAAACTCTTGTTGGTGATGCGTTAATCGCAATTGCTGTACCGATATTACTACCACCACTATCTTGTAAATTTACAGGAGTCCAATCGATATCAAGTGTACCAGTGAATGCTGTTACATCTACATAGTTTCCATAATCAAAAGATACTGAGTTATTATTTTGAACTTCTGTTTGTGTGATTTGGTCAACTACAAACGACCTTTCACCAGAATTCTCAACTCTAAATCCTTTAACATATGCTGTACCTGTTCCTAATAATACATTAACATCTCCATCTCTATCATCTGTAGCAACTGGGAATTGTTTCAGTACATAGTTACCAGACTCTTCAAAAGTACGTCTTGCAAGTTCTTCACCTAATACGTTATATTGAGAAACGTCTCTTAGTGTAATAGCGTTTCCGTTTTGATATCGAATAAGTGTAAAGAACGCTGAGTCAGTATTTGCATCAGTTGTTGGTAATACTGTAAGTGTTGGAATTAATTGAAGTCTGTCTGCGCCTGGTGCATTCTCGTTAGATGAACCATTTGCGTTGTCATATAAATCGTTGTCTTGTAGTGCGTTAACTTGTTTTTCTTGTACAGAATAACCTACTGAAACACCATCAGGTAAATTATTATATTTTGAAATAACAAGTACTTGGTCAGCAGCGAATAAGAAATGTCCTTTTTGGAAAACAACACCCGGCGAAGATTGAATACCGAATGATTTACCAACATGGTTTGAAAGAGATGTTACTGCTAAACCAGGAATTGATTGTGTCTCTTCTGCGAATACTGTATTGGTGACACCGACTTTGTATTTCTTCAATACAACAGTTAATGGTTCACCTGCTCTAAATTCTGTATCTGTAGTTGCTGGGTCAGTAGGTGCAAGATAGTTAATAAAGAAAGTATTTAAATCAGGTGGTCTTGTTTCGAAACCTCTTGCAGCTGAAATGATTTGTGCTTTCAACCCAGAGTTTGCACCAGTAACTTCGTAAATATAATCAAGTTCTAAATCTTGTCCACCTGTTTGTACTGAGTTTTCAATAACTCTTCTACTAATATAACTAGTTGGGTCAAATCCTACGACATCGATAAGCTTAACAAATCTTAAATCATCTAAGTTTGTAAATGAACAACCTTTTACGATACTACCTTCTTTAAAGATATTATCTCCGAATTGCTCCACCTGATTTTGGAGCATAGATTGTAATTGCGTTAATTCCCTTGCCTGTACAGCGAACCCAGGCTTAAAGAGCACACGATAATATTGATTTTCGATATCGAAATCATCGAAATATGGTGATTGGTTTAGGTTCGTATTAATAGGCATATCGTATTACTTTCCTGTTTAAAATTCCAAGACAAACTTAAATTCTTCTCTAGAGAGCTCTGTTCTTGCTAATGGGAAGAAGTCTTCCATAAAATAAACCTCTCCGGTTCTTTGAGTATAATCTGATGTCACTACATTATCTATTACTGGACTATTTATAGTGATTGTCTGTCCAGCTTCATTCCTAAATGGTAATGTTAAATCTAGTGAAGTATCTCCTTGTCCTGTATCTGCGTTGTTTTGGTATGGTCCCATATATTCCGCAATATAGAATGTGTTTGCAGATGCGTCAACTTCGTGTACTTTCCCAGAAAAAGTAATCTCATTATCTGAGTTTACTTGAGTAACAGTACTATTCGCTGTTAATCTATCTATATCATTTGTCGTGACTGAAATTCTATTATCGAAAACAGTTGGTACAGAACTTGCAAATGAAGGTGAGCGAACAATACCTACACCTGAGTAAGTATTCGTATCTCCAATTCTTGTATTATCATCAGCAGAAATATAAGCATAAAAACTAAAGTGTTTACATCTAAACTCATCTAGTAAATTATATCCATGTCCACTGTCTGGTGATAATCTTGGTCTAACCGTTGCACGAACATCAGTTGTTGTCGTATCTTCTGGGTCAAAGTCAAACGCAGGGTCTACAACTTCACAGAAAGCGTTTCTATAACCACTACCCTGTTCTAAAACTGTAACTCTACTTATTCTATTGTCTACAATTTCTGGAATTGCGACTGCACCATTTCCGTCCCCAGTGACTTTAACTCTTGGGAATATTGTGAATGATGCGTTACTTGCAACCCCTGCTGCCACTGCATCTCTTTCGGCGGTAAAAGTTCCACCAGATGTGTATGCTGTAAATGCACTACCATCTAAATTTGAAGTTAAGTTTCTATCAACTTTCAAAGAGAATGTGTCATCACTAATTTTTACTGCGTAATATGTAACACCACTATTTAATTCTGTTGTTCCACCTACATTGCTAAATCTTATTTGTGTTCCATCAACTAATCCGTGAGCAGTTGCTGTTACAACAACTGGATTTGTTGTTGTTACTCCTTCAACATTAATTGTTTTCTTACCATAAATTAATTCATTACCTACACGTATTTCTGCATTACCTGTAGTTGTATTAAAATTATAATAATTAATCGTAAATAAGTTTGCAACACCATTAGCATTAAGTGTGTAAATGTTTTGGCCGACATAATAGTTTGTAATAGGACTCCATGTAGTAAATGGGTCAACTAACATAGTTCCGCTTGTAAATGGTGAAGAAATTAAACCACCACTTTCTTTTACATATCCAGAATTATCTAAATTATTTTCTACTACTATGTCTGAAACTCTTGAACCACCTCCGTATGGTGGATTCGTATTGAATGTTCCAATAATAGGAACATAACCTAAAGCGTTATATGCTTCGAATTGTAAGTCACTAATAACATACATAAATTTCCAAACATATCCGTCTGCTGTTTCATAAACTTGGTTTGTAGTTGTTGGGTTATAATTAGGAGGTGAAGTAACTGCAGCACCACTATTATTATTTAAACACTTATAAACACGATAATCACCAGTTTCGTTATCGTTAGGTCCAACAACCGCATAAAATCTTTGGTCTGTTAAATCGACTTGGTCATCATATTCAACATATACTTGACCTACCTGCCAAGGATAATATTTAATCATAAAATGAATGTCATTGATTTCTATTTTTTTACCGAATAGAGTACGCTCCAAAAATTCGTTTTTGGATTTCTGAGAATCTACTGGGTCAAAAGAATCAATACCAGACACATACAAGAAATAATTGTTATTGGCAATATCGTCAATAAACAATCTTGTGATGTCTGTTTTGAAACTATTACTTAATATCTCTGGCATTTTATGAGCTCATTAAAAAATTTGAATTGTTAGTTTTATTTATCTTCATTGCCTAAGCTACTCTGATTTTCCTTCTAGGATATGTTTGTCCTGTTGAAGGTCTAGAAGTATAAGTTATACTTCTCGGTTGTTTTGTTTTTCCTACTGTTCCATTTCTTATTGACCAAGGTAACCAAACTCTTGTATTCGGAGTGGTGCCCATGATTCCAGTACCTTGATAATATTCCTCATCTTCACTTAATACGACAATATAATTACCCATTGCAGCGTGGTTCGAACAAATATAATAATAGATACCAGTGTCTGCAGTATTTGTATTCCAAACAATGAATCCTGATGAAGCGCCATTATTTGTTACACCATTACTATAGCCGCCCGTACTTCCTTGTACAATACCAATTTCACCATCGTATTGTTTAATGTAGAGAGGATGCCCACTTGTTGATATGTTAAAAGTTAGTGTGTCACCTTTTCTTATAACTATCATTGGGTCATTACTAGCACTAAATGTATTTGGCCCAGCAGTTCCTGTAAAAGTATAACTTGTGCTTCCACTATTTCCTACAGTAAGAACATAGTTATCGTTATAAGTGTTTCTGTCTTGTACTCTTTCAGTTATCGTCGTGCGCTGAGTCATAGTTTGGTTTTGGAAATAAGAACCTTGTAACCTGTGGTTCCACATTTCTGTACCTGCAGCAGGAAAAGCGGTTTTACTTACTGCATTACCATCTCTGTCTTTTCCTAAATCTTCTACTAATTGAAGAGGGTGTTGAGAGAAAGTACTTCTTATCATAGTTCTTAATTCTGCAATCGTTGGCCAAGACGCTCCACCTTCTCCATAATAATAATGGTCAAGCATTAATGCAACTGCACCAACTACATTTGGGCATCCAGCTGAAGTTCCCGAAAATGTTCCCCATTGAAATCCATTTGAGTCAGTTTTAAGATTATAACTACTTGCAGCACACCATGAACCTCTTCCTTGTCCTAATGCATCAATCGCCGGACCTCTTGCGGGATAAGACTCTATCATTGGGTTTGTTGTACTGAATTGATATGTTGAAACATAAAATGAATATCGATGGCCGATGAACTCACACCTATGAGTATATTCTGTACCAGTTACAGGTGCATAAGTATTTTCGGTTGCCGTAACTTTATTATTGTTGAATTCGTTTAAGTCATAGTAAAAATAATTTGCATCTAAAAAGATTTGATTATTATACTGAGGCTGGTCTGTTCTTGCAAAAACAACTGGAGTATTACCAGCTGAGAAGAATTGATAGCAACCTTCAATAGAATTAAAGTAATCTAAAATAAAATCCCATGTTGCGTCTCTAGAAGTGTTTGAACGAAAAGTTGCGATTCCCCACTTATCAGTTCCATTAGCACCAGTTGTGTTAACAACGTTGAATCCGTTGTCTACGAAATCTGAGTAATCACTTCCCCAACCACCACCTGGTCTAGTTACTGTTGTTTGATTTCCATCATCATCAAATGCGTTAAAAGAAGAAATTTCTTCGATAGGTATAATATTTTCGGCTCTTCTATCAGCATAAAAACCCCAAGAATTGTTTACGATAGTAGCGTTTCTTTTTCCTGTATCTGGGTTGACCGGTTTTGCTTGGTGCCATGCATAAATTGCGGAATATATTGAAAGGTAACTATCATAAGTCGTATCAGCATAATAAAGGTTTGCGTTTTTTGCCCAACCACAATAAGTACCTGCTGCAACTGATGCGGATGCAAGTGCGTGTTTACCAAGGTCTGTCCAACCATTTGTGACTTGATTATTTCTTACGTTAGTTACTCCTGAATCATAATCACTCCAATCAACAGCAACAAATCTAAAATTATTAGATGAGTCTTTGAAATCTGGATGTGCTTGAGCCCACGATGGCTGTTCAACAATACCAGCACTAGGTTCTACAATAACAATATCAACTGTGCTTCCATCAAAATTATGAGATATAGTCGTATTTGTTGATGCGTAAGTATCTTCTTGAGTTCCACCACCAAACTGAGCGTTATTAAAGAAACCTAAAGGCCTTCCATTTGGTGTTGGTGCTGTTGTATTTGTATCCCAGAAAAATTTAGCTGGAATAAAATCAGTTCCATCAAAAGTACTTGAAGGATAAGAAGTATCGAAGTATGTTTCAACGGTAGTTTTACCGTTACGATTTTGTGGGTTATAACTATTAAGTACGAAGTCTCTTTGGTAATCTAAACTCTCTACATCATCTCTTTCTGAAATAGTATTTGCTTCTTCTTCAGTAAATTTAAACGCGCATACTCTATGAAACGAAGAAGGATTAGCAACACACTCAAATCCTTGTGAATTTAAATCTTCACAAAAAGCCTCGCAGTCAGTTCCTTCGCTTAAAAGAATTGTGTAATTTTTTCTACCATTAGAATCTGCTTCATGAGGAATAACCTTAAAAAGTTCTTCTGATATAAACTGTGCTGACTTGTCGATTGCCATCTATTAAGTCTCTAATGTTAATGCTGTTATTGTTACCTGTACGGTTCCTGTTGAACCACTTAAATTTGTTACTGAGACTGGTACAGTGGTTTCACTGTTTCCTACCCAACCAAATACACCTGGTGTTACTTTAACTGTTGCAGCACCACCTGTGATAAATTCTGCAATTACACCTGAACCTTCAGCAGGGTCGTCTCCTTGGTTTCTTGATGCGTCTGCTGTTCTTGATGCAACTTCATCGTAGATACGTACCCACGCGGCTTTATCAGTTTGTACTGAATAAAGAACATATGAAACACCTAAATCTGCGTAAGCAACATTACCTGCTGCACCATCCGCAATTGAACCTGTTGTTTCAGCTTCAGTATTTCGAGTAGCGGAACTTCCTCCACCACCTCCACCACCTGCGGCAGCTTCAACAACGATTGTTCCTGTCATTCCTGAGTGAGATGAACAAACATATTTGTAATTACCAGAAATTGATGCTGGTACTTTCCAGAATAATGTTCCTGCATAGGTACCTTGTGCGTTACTTCCTTCGTATTTGCTTCCTTCTTGTAAAGCAACTAATCCAGTATTATAATCAACACCACCTGATGTTTGAATTTTAAATGGATGTGTTCCACCTGTGTCATAGGATAAATCGAAACCGATTGTTGTTCCAGCTTTTACGTAAATAGTTGGATTGTCTGTTGTTCCATATTGGTCAAAACGATATGCAGTTGTACCGTTTGCTGATACAGTTAATACTGTCGATGCGTTTTCGAAAATATTTTCAAATAATGCTTTATCAGTTGAACCTGCTGGTTGTTGGTCTATATCTGCGAAAGATGGAGTGAATGTTACGTTTCTCCATGTACTATCATTTGGGAAATAAGTTAGAATATCTCCACTTTGTGGATTTGTAATTGTCGTATCAGTAATGTCAGTCATAGCAACTGAGCCACCACCTCCACCACCACCTGACTGTGCAACCCAATCATAATCAGAACCGTCCCAACTTAATACTTGACCTGATTGTGCAGTTGAAGTATTTAAATGAGTATCTACATCACCATCTGCATAACCAGTAGGTAGAGTTGCAAATTCCAATGCGTTTCCAGCACCATTAACTCTTACATATTGATTAGCACTTCCTAAAGAAGAAGGTGTGTCAGATAATCCAGTGAAGTTTGAAGAACCACTACCTCCACCACCTGCTGCAGTAATTGTAATTGAATCTCCGTTCTCATCAGTTTCAAGGGTGATATTTGTACCAGCAACTAGAGTAAGTGTATCAGTGGCGCTATCAGCGACAACATCATTCTGGCCAGCGATTGATATTGTTGTGAATGCTTCAGTAACTGCTAGTGAAGATAAATCTGAATAGTTTGCAAGTTGATTCCATGCTCCATTATGAGCATAATAAAGTTTTCCTGTATCATGAGCGTGTCCTATTGCTCCGTGATATGTACTTGCATTAACTGCGTCAAGTTCTGCCTTTGTAGCATAGTAGAAAGATATTTTGTGTGCCTTGCCTGGGAAGTCAAGTTCACCATCTCCATTAAACATGGATGTCGCTTGGTTTGGTCCACCAAGTGCGAAATATAATTCGTTAAAGTTGTCGTTTGTTTTATCAAAAGCATTACGTATTGGGTCACCACTCCCATCATTCGCAGATGCTCCTATATTAATAATTTGCTTGGCCATAGCGTCCTCTATTTAAAATATTTAATTTAATATTTATTAGGCGTTAAACGCCTCTTTGTTCTTTTGTACTCAATCCAAAAATATATGGAAAGGCTGGTGAATTAAAATCACCGTTTTCAAATGTTAAGAAATATGCGTAAGTTCCTGTTGGATAATCTGGAGTAATACAATATCTTCCATTGTACTCATCTAAATCTCCTAATCCATCTACGTACTCGTAGTCTTGAACAAAACTTCCTGCAGGTTCTTGTGCATAAGTAAATCCTCTACCTGTTGCTTCAGTTGCAAGTGTCTGCCAACTACTTAACAATTGTTTTACTAAACTCGTGTTATCATTTGGATTTGAATATCCATAAGGTCCATATAAAGGATAACCATCAAAGCAAAATCCTAAGATTTTACTGTGACCATCAGTGTGTCTAAAATTATCTCCACTGTTGTCGGTATCATTATAATATGGATTAGCACCAATAAACTTTGGGTCATTCCAACAATTAATTAAGAATGAACCAGAATGATAATGATATTCACCATTTTGTTCTGGGTGTCCACCACATGCATCTACACCATAAGCAGATTCATTAAATACTGCGTTATAGGTAAACCCTTGAGCTGGTGGTTGATTTCCACCTGGTAAGGGTCCTGGAGCAGCACTAGGATTAAATAATACTACACCATTTAGTGCACATCCCATTGCGCCCAATGTTGTTGCTTGAGGATTCTCAGTATTCTGACCTCCACGATATTCAAATTGAAAATCATGTGTTTGGTCTGAAATTTGATTATTTCCCCCAAATCCTGAACGAGCAGTCGTTCCATCATTGGTTAATACCGTTACTCCAGCTTTAGCTGGATAAGGGTCACCGTCTGATTGGATTCTCATTGTTGGCATGTTAGCTCACCGTTATTGTTGTTGTACTTGGATAATTTCCGTTGGTATCACTTACACCAAGAGAATTTAAATCTAGTGTATTACTTCCTGTCCAACCACCATTGTTCACATGGTCTGCAGTTATGTATGTAGAATCAACAGTGAAGTTTGTTACTGATGCTTCTAAATTCACAACATTCGCTTGGTCAAGTGGTGAACCACTTCCATCATCATTAAACATTCTCATAAATCTAGTCTTAGTGTTAAATGGTATCTCAACTTTATAAATGAAATCACCAAACATCTTAGAACCAGCTAAGTGAACGTTTTGTTTTAATAGTTTCTCATATTGACTTTTATCAAGAGTTGATTTAATTTGATATGAATATTCTTGATAGAAATCACTGTCTTGTACTCTTTGTCCTGATGTGAAATATTCAAGTATTTGATTGTTTGCTTCACTAGGAATATATCCGTTTAAGTGAGAACTGAAATCTGCCCAGTAACCACCAGTAACACCTTGTGTATTTGCACTTAATGTACCAATTGCTTGTATATTATTATTCTCATCTACAATTTCGACATCATCACCATCAACATATCCAAAACCAGAATTCTCTACTGCAACTTTAGAAATACGCCCTGTTGCAAATTCGGTTGTAGTATTAATGTTTGCATTATCACCAATACGTGGACTGTTATAATCTACTTGAATACCTACAACTGTAACTTCGTCTCCGTTACCTCTTATAATATTATTTGTACCACTAAATCCGTAATAATCAAATGGTGTTACAGATACCCAACCTTGTTCTGTATTAATTGCTCGTACTTCACCTTGAATACTTGTGTTTTTCTCTGTAATGATTTCACCAATTGAGAATACACCAGCATCACCAGGAAGTGGGAATCTTATAATCTGATTTCTTCTATCAAAGTTAAAGAATACATCGTCTTTTGCTCTTGCAAAAACGTCATTAGTATAATCTGTGCCAGGATTAATATTATCAAATCCTGTAATCTTACCAATCTGTAAAGCCTGGATGTCGAATGCTTGATTTAAAGGTGTTGTTAAATTAACTGGTGAAGCACTACCACTCATAGGTGCGGTTGCTTCATAATCTGCTGCATTAATATTCGTTGCAACAAAAGGTAAAACTTGGTCAGTAATAACTGATGCAGTTGAAATGTTTGTTAATGAACGAACTTTAACATCGGTTGCTAATCCTGTATCCGGATATAAAGGACCAGGTGAAGAATCATTTCTATCTGAGAAAGCATCAAACGTTAAAGTAACATTATCTGGATTTCCTTGAGCATCGACACGGTCAAGTGTTGTGATTGCTTCAACACCATTAAATTTTGCAGGGGATGCTGACGTAATATATATCCCGACTGCTTGAGGTGATTGACCTACAACATAACCTTGAGTTCCTGCGGTATCTTGTATTCTTTCATATTCTGTAAAAGTTAAATCTTCATTATCTAAAATTAATGTTTGATTTGAAACTAATAACCTAGTGTTATCTATTGTATAACCGTAACCACCATTGTCAAGTTCATAATCAATTTGACCTGTTATTTTATCTTGTGTTTCGGTAACAATTACATCACCACCACTTCCACGACTTGATTTAGCAATATACTTATCACCGATTTCGTTTCCTGTTGTTCCTTTATATGTTAAGTCAACGTCGATACCATTAAGTGAACCATTAACTTTACCGAAAGATATCACTTCACCATTAATATTTGTAATAATATCATCATACTTATCGAAGTTTCCTTGTACTTCATCAATATAAATGATTGGTGTTTTAATACCATTTAGAATAATAAAGTTAATTTTTGAAACCGCAGCTTTAGCACCAGATGCGCTACCAGTAATATTACGAGATATTAAATCTGCATAACTATATTCGACATCTGTTTTCGATAAAAAGAAATTATCGTTAGGAAACATTTGAAGATATACACCTTGTTTCCAAGTACTATTAGAAATCTTAAGCATCCTTTTCGCAGGATAGATAACATCAATATCATATTCTTTATAAAAGATACTAAAAAATAATTCGATACCACCGGGTGTACCTTTTCTTCTATAAAGGTCGAGAATATTTTTAACTAAGAAAGATACAATGGTTGGTTTGAGTTCAAGGTCAGCGAGATATTTTTTCTGATAAAATATTAAAAGTTCTTTAATAGTAGTATCAACATCTTTATATTCAAAGAATCGACGAGACACATAGTTAGATTGATTAGTTGTAATCTCTAACCATTTATAATAATCTCTAGCAAGTTGTACAAGCTCTTGACCATCTTCCCTATAGATGCCGGGAAATTGTTGCTCGATAAAAAATGCTATATCTTTTTGTACTTCCATTAGTACTTTCTCTTTTTAATTAATAGCTTCCACCACTACTTACGGTACTCAGTGTACCGATAGTCGATGATGAAGTTACTGTACTTGGTGATATTCTTTCTTCTAATGTCATATTCACTACGACATCATTATCTCTTAATATAAACACACGTCCTTGTGGTGCTTTAATATCTGCGTTCTTCATTCTTGCCATAATCTTAATTGCGCTACCAGGATATGATTCTACTGTAAAGTTTGTAAGTTTTACTTCACCCGTTGTATAATCAACTGTTCCTGCGGTTGGGTTTACAATCTGAGGGTTGGTTGCGTCATCTGTAACTGTCATCATATTTCCAATACCATCATCTTGTAAATAAACACATACACCTAAAATATCAAATGAACTTGATTTGATAGCAGGTTTGTAATCTGTAAATCCATTCGCACTTCTGAAAGGATATGGTTTAATAAGCTCTGCTTCAAATTTAAATGAAGGTGCTGTTTTAACGTTAACTGCAGGTGCGTATTCAATAATAGGCATTACTGTAATATCGTTTGATTGTATACCTTCATCAGCACTATCAATCAATCCAGACAACTGAGATTCTCTAAATGTTCTATTAAAGTTTTCAAGTTTATCGTCTGAATATGTTTGAATTGTACTACGTATTAATGCTTCAAGTTCTGCTGAACTCTTGTCTGTTGCTTTATTACTATATGTTGCATCAACAACAATGTCTGCATATACGAATTCTGTTTGAACAAAGAAAGGTTCAATACCTAAAGGACTCTTATCTGAAAGATATTTAATATAAGCATTAGCTGCTGTTGAAGAAATTAATGTAGTGTTGTCTGAAATATAAACAGAGATTGCAACCTTACCAAATTGAGGTGGTTCAAGTTGTTCACCACCATAAGCAGAAACCGCTGTAATTTCTGGGAATGCTTGTTGTAATAAAACTTCGTAATCATTATTTGTTACTGCGCGTTCTTGAATTTGTAATGCTTTAGGAGCAAAGTAACGAATAGATTCCATTGATTCTCTTTCTTCACCACCTGTTGCTGCTGATATTGTTTCAACACTAATTGTTGCACCATCAATAAAAGATGCTGAGAAAGTATTTGCACCATTGGCTTCAACACCCGAACAAATACGATATCTTACACGTACATCTTCGAACTCTTCGGGTTGTAAACCAAATTCGTTTTTACCAAAGTAAATAGCATACCTATCATCGAGATAAGGTTCTAAATAAAATACTTTATCGTCTGATTTAACTCCATAAATTGTATTCGCTCTTGTAAATACATTTTGGTCTTCAGTTGCTTCTGCGTCAACGAATACAACGAGTGAATCAGTATCAACTTCATTGTTTGTTAATTGAACACGTAATACTCCATCTTCATCAACGATGAATCCTTCTCTTTGGAAACTTGAAAGCATTTGACCTTCAAACAATTCTACATTTTCTGCGACATAAACACCAGGTGCTGTACGTCTTGCAACATATGTTTCATTAGTTACGAAGTTAAATAATTCACCTTGATAGTTTGAACTAAAATTTGAATATGTAGGAATGGTAATTGTAGATGCTGTTTCAAATTCATCTGTGATAGTAACATTAACTCTTGCTCGAGCAGATTTACGAGACCTTGGAATATAATTTAATTCTTTAGCATGGGAAACAATTGAGTTCTTTAGGACGGCCGAATCTAAGAACATCTCATTGAGTGCCATGTTTGTATAGAAATTATTTTGGAAGGTATTGAATGCTAGTACATCGAGTAGTGCACTCATGTTTGAACCTTCAAAGTTATAATCTTTAAATTGAGTCTGTGTGCTGAGGTGAGTCCTCAACTGCGTTTTAATTGAATCGAAATCCAATTCTGTTATAGGTGTTTTTACTGATTTGGCCATCTTATCTTACCCTTGTTAATATTAAATCCAACGTTACTGGAATTTCTGAATTTCTTACATAGAATACTACAACTACATTTACTGTGTTGTCATTATCTTTAGCAGATGCTGTAACACTAATGATTTCAGCTCTTGGTTCATATGTGTTAATCGTTGTCTTAACTCTGCTTTCAATGAGTTTTAATGTACCAGGTGTAAGGTTTTCGAATAATAAACCTCTGATACCACCACCGATAAATGGTTGCATCAATCTTTCGCCTGGGTCTGTTAGTACTAAATTTTTAATTGATTCTTTTACTGAATCTTCGTCTTTTAATAAAGCGAGGTCTTTAGAGATAGGACTAATCGTCAAATCCTTTTTCAGGTCTGAATATAAATTCTGTTTTTTACTAACAGGTGTTTTTATATCGATTGTCATCGAGGTAATTCCCTTATGTCTAAATGTATATGCTTTTCATATGCAACTACATTTTTAAACCCGGCTTTATAAGCTGCTTCAGTAAATGTATCTATGTCTAAATCTGCTGTTCTTTCTATATCTATAACCAAACCACTCAAGTGTGTGTTATCTGAGTCATTTTCTTGTTTATCATTCCATTTTTTACTGACCCAGCCATCAGTTATGACATACTCTCCACCAATATCTTCACGAATTCTTGCTAAATATACTTTAACGTCAAGGTCAACTCTTGTATAAGCTCTTATACCTATACCTTCTTTTTCATCAAAAGAATCGCCCTTAACACTTAACCATTCGTGTTTACCTGAAAATACAGCTCCACAGTGTGGTAAGTTCTGGTATTCTTCGGCTTTAATTGGTTTAACAGTAATAGGTTCTTCACCGCTTGGTGTAATTCTTTCACCACCTTCACCGTCCCACAGCGCTCTTAAACTATTTATCGTTTCTTCTCGTTTTTCTGGAGAAAATCTTATTGCTCCATTTCGAATAGCAGTTGATGTGTTGACATTCGAAATAGCACTTAATCTTTGTGTAATACGTCTATATCTAAATCCATAATCATCGAGAGGTTGTTTGAGTTCTTTAAATAATAATTCAATGTTTGTAGCTAACGCACAGAATCTATAAACCATAAACTGGATTTGTTCAATATTTGGACTTTCAAAAAGACTTACTGCATAATCAATTAATCCTTTTGCTTTATCTCTTACTGACTTTTTATTTTCTTCTGTAAATGCTGCGCACATTTGTTCCTTTGCGGTCATGATTGCTTTAACACTTTTTGTATGACCATCTTGAATTTCATCAATAAGATTTGAAATGTCAAAGTTCGATATAGCATCTTCAATCTCTTGAATAATCTCATCAACAACTTTTACAATCTCATCTTTAATCTTCTTAATTAATGCTGTAATAGCAGCTTGAACTGCGACTGCAGATATTCCATCAAAATTACGAATCTTTTCTAGAAGTGCTGCTGCATCTTTAATGTATCCATCAATGACTCCAATCAACTCATAGAACTGGTCAATATTTGCAAATATATTTTCCATGGATTGACAGAATCCACCCATAATACTTTGAGCAAATGAATCCTTATAATACGCATCAAGATTTCGAGTAAGTTTTACGTAATCTCTCTGAGATTGAATTCCATCAGGTGTATAGTTTGAAACATTCATAAAGTCCGCTGCTTCGAGACTTGTAATATCTCCTTTTTCCCAACGTCTTGCTAAATCATCAAACCCATCTAATCCATCTCTTACTCGATTACGAAATTCACCATTTAAATAATTAACTGCATCGTAGAATCCTGAACCATATCTATTAACAGCAATTTGAACTGGATTATTCTCAGCTTCTTGTAAAATATTTTCTGCGAGTTCTTTTGACCATACATCAATCTGATTGACTGTGAAAGACCCATCAGCATTTACAGTAGGACCAGCGCTTAATGCTAATTGGTTTCTTACTGTTTGGTCTGAATAATCAATACACTTACTAGCCATATTAACTCTCTATGATTTGTCCGTTTGCATCATATTCTGGTTGAGTTACGATGATAGCACCATTAGCATCAAATCCTGCGGCTACTGGTTCTTCTTCGTTTCCTCCAAATATATTTTCAAATGCGCTTGTTATAGCACCAAATAATGGATATGTTTGACCATCATTCTTCGCGGTATCCGCGGGAGGAGATGACCAACCACCTGCACTTCCAGTATTAAAGTATCCACCTTCAACAATTGATGTTGCTGCACTTACTGGTTCAGGTGCTTGTACTCTACTTATACCATAACCACCAATTCCCAATGGGTTAGGAATACCTAATGCTGCGAAAGGTGATGTTAATACACCTGAAAAGAAAGCTGCAATATCTCCATTTGGTGATGGATAAGCATATCCAGAAGATATACCAACATTAAGTGGAGGTACTACTAATAAACTCTGTGATGGAGGTGTAAGTACAGGAAGAGTCGGCATTGCTGCTGGGGTTGTTAATCTTCCAGGTCCTGGTGCACATGGACTTCCTGGTGCGGCACTAATAGGTGGAGGTGCTGCGAGGATTGTAGCATTACAGGTTGCAAAGTTTCCTGTTGTACCTGATACAATACCACCATTGAGTGTTGCGGCATTCCAGATACCTGAGAAGCTTCCGAATGCTGATAATATTGATACTTGAGGAGTTGTTAAACTAAATCCTGTTGCAAGAGGTATTGTACCCGAAAGTGGACTACTTGGAATTAAACCCGTCGCAGTCAATACCATATTTGAAGCTTGAGCGTGGAAATCCATTAGTGTAGTAAATTTAATATTCTTATTTGCATAACAATCATAGTTCATTAATGCAGTATTTTTAATATTAGCTGATACACTATTAATTTGTTTTTCTGCTTCAATCTGAACTTCTTCTTTACCAAATATTGTTAAGATATCTGCATTCGCTTCAAGTTTAAGATTACCACCTCTCATTTGTAAACTGTTTCCAGCATGTACGAATGAACTCTGTCCAGTGTTAAACTCAGAGTTACCATGAACCATCAACTTATAGTTGCCCATGATTTCTTCTGTCTTGTTACCTTTCACATAGACATGAGCATTACCATTAACTGTTACAACACTATGTCCAGAAGATTCGTGTTTTGTTCCAATATTAATTTCGTATCTGTCACCCTCAGCTCTTTCGGTTGTTGTACCCTTAGCATCAATTTGAATAAATGAACCTGAAGTATGATGTATTGAAATACGCTCACCACCAGGTGTATCATCTAATTCAATTGTATGTCTTGCTGTTTCGATTACTCTATTATAAGGATATTTTGCTGAGTATGCAGAAGAAGGTTGGTCCCATGTATCTTCTGTTCCACCAACTTTTTGATTTTGAAGTGCGTTAGTACTAATTTGATTATGGAAAGTATTATCAATACGTTCGGCTCTTCCAACTTTTGACCTTTGGTGTTCTCCAATATCTTCAGGTGTAAAACCTTTTGCGAGGATATCACCATCTTTATCTGGAATTACACCATAACCATCTAAGTTAGGATTCATTGCCTCATAGTATTGAGTAGGAATCATTCCTAATATTAATGGGTTCTGTGCTTCATCACCATCTAAAAACATTCCAAATACGAAAGAGTTTAAAGGTGGTAAAGGGTCGTCTGCTGTATACGCACCACTAACACACATTGCCCAAGGTAAACTTTGTACGGGAACTTCTGAATGTGTTCCATGTACACCAAAAGCACGTACTCTTACACGACCTTGAAAACTTGGGTCGTTATTATCTTCAACTACTCCGACAAAAAATAACGGATTTGATATTCCCATTCCTCTCATTATGCCATCCCGCCCATTCTTCCACTTCGTGAATCTGAGCCTGCACCAGACCAACCATACTTAAATAAGGTTAATTCAGTTTTCAGCATATCTTTTTCACACGAATTAATTACATGGGTCACTAAATAATTTCCACTTAATTGTGGGTTCTTCTCACTTTGATTTGAACTCTGGTTTAATTCCATAACATCAACATTAATTACGTCACCCGCATTAATATCGAGTCTTCCGTCTGTTGATGCAGATACAGATGTTGAGTGCATATGATTTAAGTACATAATTCTTCTTGCAACAACATCTCTAAAATGTCTTTCGCCCGTAAAACTTTTTCCATCATCAAAATCTCTGTAATCTCTTATAATCATAAATTGTTTTGCGTTCTCGTTTGTAAATGTATCATCAGCATACTTTTTAGTATGAATATCTGATTCCCAACTACTCTTATTACCAGTTACATCTGTAAATTTATTCTTTCCTTCGTTATATGTGTAGTTGTATCTTCTTGCGTGATGTTTCAATAAATCTATTTCTACAATCGTATTTTTATAAGCACCATTAACTAATTCTTTTGCGGGGTTTGCTCTAGTATTATTTGTAAAACTAGTTAATGCTTTAATTTGTTCTTCTGCGCTTGTTGCATCCATATCAACATCAGCTGAGAAATTCATTTTTCTAGTACGTTTATTTGAAAGTTTGGCAAAGTGTTCATATAACCATTCATCACTAACACAATAGAATCCATCCCATCTTTCAAAAAAACGATATGAAGAAGAAGTGGTTGTGGTGTTATTGTGCGCTCTTTTTAACACAAACGATATCGCTTCTGTTGGCATATAATCTGGTATAATAACATCTATGTTACCATCAGTTGTTTGAATATAGAGTTTCCTACCTACGTTGTCAGCACCTGATAAATCATACTTTTCAGTATTCTCTGGAAATGTTTCGCCTTGTCGCGCAGTAGTATATTCTTTTGTTTTTAAAATATATTTGTCGAAAATATCTTTTACAATAGACGATACTTTTTTCTGTTTATAAGATTTAATAAGACTTCTTGTAAATCCATCCCAGCTTGGTTTACTTACCCAGTGTAATGTGTATGTTACACCTTTGTTTGAAAGACTAGAATTTACATTATCAATCTTATGAACTTGAGCTGTAATTCTTCTTGTTACGTTCAGGTCTTCACCTTTAAATTCTAGTTCAAGAGTTTCTTCTCCTCTTAACGGCAATTCTTCTAAAAATCCTTCATTATCTAAAACACTAATACTACCAGACAATGACACAGTAGATATACCATGTTCAACGTGCCATGCATAAATGGTAGCTGAGATATCAATACCAACAGCAGCTTCTTGACCATAAGGTGTAACAGTTGCTTTGGTTATCTCACAATTTGAAGGATTAAAATTGGACGCCGTTACTGTCATAATTATTCAGTACTCAAGTTTTGTCTAAATTCTCTTGTAATTTGGCCTAGATACTTGTTATCAAATAAGTAAATCTCTTTTTTGTTTTCATTTATTGTAGTTTCGAAATCAAAGATACGATAAGGAACCCATTCTTCAGGGATAATACGTTTAATAATAATCTTACGACCTTGTTCTGTACGCATAATAACACGGTCTTCTCTACGAAGATAAATCGTTCTAAATGATTCGGGTGCTAAAATAATTTCATCAACTGCCATTATACTTTCCTTACGTAATATAAAATATTTTCGTCGTTATCTGGGTCTCTTGTCCAGTCAATAACATCTTCACCAACCTCACCAGATTGTTCTGAATATTTTTCGACAAGATAATTATTAAATGTTTGTGGGTCCATAGGCCATTCGTGATATGGGTCAATAATATTATTTGATAGATACACCAACCAAACATAATCTACTGAACCATAATAGAATCTTGCAACGTCTTCTGCGCGTTCACCTTCTTTTACTGTATAAGGATAATAGAGATATGGATTATTTGCAATAGCTCTTTTAAATGCAGTACGTCGAGTAATGTCTCTAACTCTACGACCTTGATATTCTATTACTGGAAAATTTTCAAAATATTTCATTTATTTCTCCGTTAGGCTATAGGCCGGCTATAGGCCCACCCGCTCCTCGAAGTGGGTTTTGTTCTGCGGATTCACCGGTATCTGGCGAACCCACTGCTTCGGGTTGTGGTAATAATGTAGCGTAATCTTCTGCAGTTTGAATTGTAAGTTCTCTAAATGATATTGATAAAGTTACCGATGCAGGTACACCACCTTTAATAATACCAACCTTGGCACCACCACCTGTATAATCAACTGTAACATTATCAATCATACATCTCTTAAATCTTGGGAAGTGTCTTTCTTGTACACCTAATAAACTAGGTTCAACAATTGACGGATATTTTAGAATCGCTTTACTCAAACTCTCTAACTCTAAAACTTCTGATGTTGTTGGTAACATCTTAGATTTTAAGAAGTTTACAATGTTTGTTATCTGTTCTGTATCTGCTGCGTTTGATGGAAATAAATCCCATTCAAAACTAAATTCTCTTAAGTTAACACCTTCGAATGCTAGTGTAGCTTGTGGGTTAACAATTTGTCCTGCAACTTGTCCTACTGTTTTCGCTAAATCTCCAGAAAGATATTTTTTTGCAAGGTAAGTACCTGCAGTCATAGCATCAGATGAATTTCCTTCTAATCCTTGAATTCCCTCAATAAGTTTCTGACGTGCTTCATTATTACCCATTGCCGCTTTACCTGCATCCTTTGCAACACCTAATGCCTCTTCTGCGAGTTTACCAATTGCATCTAGATTCCCTGTGTTTGAAGCACCTGCTATTACTGATGCGAATTTTTCAGTTAAGAAATCTCTTTCAAATGCAGTAACCTGAGTACCAGTTGCATCTCTTAAACTTCTTGGGAATGGTAACTCTACTGAAGATGTAGAATTTTCTTGTACTGGATTTCTTTCAGGTATTAATCCTAAACGCTGATTTGCGCTGAATACAGGAACATCTTCATCAGCTCTTTCGATTGTTGTAGATGCAGCAAACTTACTAAAATCATAATCATGAAAAATCATTTGAAAACTATGAGGTAAAGGTTTAGAAGGAAACGAATAAGTCGTTACACGAGAGTCATTGCTTCTAATATACCTAAGCTGTTCGGGTCTGGCCATAAGAGTCTCTTTTTAAGTAAAATTGTTTTCCATACAGTTTTAATAAATAACTGTGGATATCTTTCAATTATTTATATGGAGTAGTGAAGAGAATATTATGGCATACAAGGGTCGTTTTCGTCCAAAGAATCCAGCTAAATACAAAGGAGACCCGACGAAGATAATTTATAGGTCACTTTGGGAATTTAAATTCTTCAGATTTGTTGATGAACATCCTGATGTTATATGGTGGCAAAGCGAAGAAGTGATAGTTCCTTATAGGAGTCCTATAGATAGTAGAGTACACAGATACTTTCCTGATGTAATAGTGCATAAGAAGAGTCCAGAAGGTAAAATACAGACTATTATGATAGAAATTAAACCATATAAGCAAACGTTACCTCCAGACCCTTCTAAGAAAAATAACACACCATCTGGAAGAGTATCGAGAAGATATCTTAATGAAGTTAAGAATTATGGTATCAATAGTGCTAAATGGAAAGCAGCAAGACAATATTGTGCTGACCGAGGGTGGGAATTTGTAATCATGACCGAAAAAGAATTAGGAGTCAGATAAGTTGGCAGCAAAATCATTTGAACAAGTATTAAGTGAAGCAGAAAAGCAACCAAGTGGTACAGCACGAGGTGCACAAGTATTTACTGATATTTTAGCAAAAGGCATCCGCGCGGGTGAGGTACCCGCACGTTCGAAGGCCGCACGTGAATGGTATAGAAATGCTGCAATGAAAGTAACACGTGCAGGTTCAGCTGCAACCGGTATCACCGGTGAAACATTCATTCAATCAGCAGGTCAAGAAAGAATACGTGCCGTTGCACAAAGTCGTATGATGATGGGAAGTATGTATACCTTTGAATACGATGCTAAACATAAAGATACGCTTCCATATTATGATAGGTTCCCTTTGATATTCCCAATAAATAAAGCTAAAGGTGGATTTTTAGGAATTAACTTCCATTACTTACCTCCAGTGATGAGAGGTCAACTAATGGATGCTTTGTATGGAATCGTCAATAATAAAAAATACGACGAAACAACAAGAGTTATTGCTAATTACGAATTATTAAATAGTGCTTCTAAATATAGGTTCTTTAAACCAGCAATAAAGCATTATTTAAATAAACAAATTAGGTCAAGATTTATTTACATTAATCCGTCTGAGTGGGATATTGCATTGTTCTTACCAACAGCAATGTTCCAAGGTGCATCTAAACAGAAAGTATATGCAGACTCACGTAAAGCAATACTAAAAGGATAATTAAATGCCATTTAAAATTAGTGACTTTAAAACAACATTAGACAAATATGGCGGACTAGCTCGTACTTCGTTATTTGAAGTACGTATTGACCAATTTCCAGTTGAAACAGGTTCTGGTTTAACAGAACGAGATATTAGATTGTTTTGTAGTAGTGTAAACTTCCCAGGCATTAATATTGAGAACGGACAGTTTACTGCGGTCGCTCAACTTACAACTCAATTCCCATTAGAGATGTCAAGCTCACCTATTACTGCAAATTTTATGGTTGACTCAGACCACCAAGTTTTACAGTTTTTTCATAACTGGATTCAAAGAGTTTTAAACTTTAGTACAAAAGAAGGTTCTTTTTCTGCAATCGACGGAGAATTTGCAACTCAAGGCCAAATGCCTTTTGAAATGGGATATAAAGACGACTATGCATGTCGTATTACAATAAGACATTATTCCACTGAAAGTTTTAGTAATGACGATAAGTATTATGAAGTTGTTTTAGAAAATGTTTATCCATATAGCATTGGAGATTTAGCATTAGACTGGGATAGTCAAAATTCATTCTTAACGATGCCAGTAACTTTTGCATACGACAGAATATGGTATAGTGGTGATAAAACTGGTAAACCATCAAGAAGAACCAATGGTGGATTCTTAGAAACTCTATCTAATTTAGCTGGAGTGGTTGATGTTTTAAAACAGACAAAAGACGCCGGAAGACCTACATCTATACAAGATGCGGTTAATCGATTAACAAGAGTAAGAAATTCTTGGGATAGATTGACTGGCGATTAAATTTATATTATAGGAGAAATATATTATGGCACTGCCAAAAATTGATTTGCCGATTTTGGAGCTTACGCTTCCTTCATCAGGTGAAAAAGTGAAGTACCGACCTTTCACTGTAAAAGAAGAAAAAATTCTTTTGATTGGTCAAGCTTCAGAAGACCCAATGCAAGAAATGCTCGCGGCAAAACAAGTTATTAATAATTGTTTAATTGATGTTGATGTATCTGAACTTGCAGTATTTGACCTTGAGTACGTTCTATTAGTATTACGTGCAAGGTCTGTAAACAATATTGTTGAGTTTAATATTAAAGATTCAGATACTGAAGAACAAATTACATTGACGCTTGATATTGACAATGTATCGATAACGAAAAACGAAGAGCATAGTAAAGAAATTAAAATTAATGACGAGTATACACTCTTCTTAAAGTATCCAACAATAGACGAATTCATTAAGATTTCTACTATTGAAGAAGATGACCCGTTAACGGATTACTTATCATTATGTACATGTTTAGATTTTGTAGCTTCAGAAGATGAAGTACATTATTTTAAAGAGTACGACCAAGAACAAATTGACGCATTTATGGACGATTTGAGTGGTGAAGTAGTTAAAGACATACAAAAATTCTTTGAGACTTCTCCAAAATTGAGGCACGAATTACCTTATACAAATAAGAACGGAGACGAAAAAACATTTGTAATTGAGGGGATGCGCGCTTTTTTTACCTAGCGCTGGTCCATTTGAGGCTTGAAGACTATTATCAAATTGTCTTCAGTTTGGCCCAGCACCATAAATACAGTATAGATGAAATAGAAAGATTGATTCCTTATGAAAGGGATTTATATTTCCAAATGTTAATTAATTGGATAGAACAAGAAAACGAGAAAGCAAAGGCACGATAAATGTCACCAGAAACAGAAGCTATTGTCAATCAGTTAAAAGAAGAGGGTGAAGCACTTCGCTCCAAAGGACCTGACTCTATTAAAGAAGTCAAGGTTGAACTTGCGAAATTTAATGGCGTATTCAATGAGATGTCTCAGGCATTTAAGGGAATTAGTCAATCGTCTGCGGCGGCCGCTTCACTAGCTGAACAAGAAGCAAAACTTCGAGCATTGTCTGATGAAGAACGTCAGAAGTATTATGAAGTTGAAGCTGAAAACGCTAAGAGAGACCAAGAGACTGCGAAGCGTAAATCTATTGCTGATTTAAAAGCACAAAAGAAAGCAGACAGAAATAATAACTCCTTAATTAAATCGATGAAAAGCATTTTTGGTGGTATCGCTGGTTTCTTCAAAAGGTGGGGTAATTTATTAGTTGGTGGTGCATTCGCTTATGAATTCATCGCTGGTATGATTGAAGAACAGTTTGGTGTAGAGATACCAACAATAGCAGATGGCTTTCGAAAACTCGTAGATTTCTTAGGAAAAGTTGAATGGGATAAAGTTGCTGCAGGATTCGCAACAATAGCATCACTTGTAGTTTTAGGAAAAATTCTCGCTGGGGTAGGTTCAGCAGCTTTAGGTATATTAGGACTTAAAAGTCTACTTGGACGAGGTGGAACTCCACCCGTAGTTAATCCAGGAACTGCAGGTGCAGGCGGAGGTAGAAATCAACCACCTCCTAGAACTCCTCCAAGAAACTTTACAATAGATGATGACGGTAATCCAAGAAGTAATAGAACAGGACAATTATTAACAGGTGGTGCTAGAGAAACTGCACTAAGAACAGCTGCCGGTGACAGAGCTGCAAATTCTTGGTGGAATAGAACTAAAAACTCCTTATTAAGAAGTAAAAAGCCAGGAATGGTAGGTGCGGGGATAACTGCAGCAACTGTGATTGGTTTAATAGATGAACAAGAGTTAGAGGCAGCAAATACCGCAGAAGCAGATTTATTAGCAGCAATTGAAGCACGTGATACGGGTATTAGTGATTTAGTAACTGATACAGTAATTAGTGCTGGAGTTGGTGCTGGTACAGGTGCCGCAGTCGGTGCATTGGGAATGGGAGTTGGTGCTGGACCCGGCGCATTAGCAGGTGCTATATCAGGTGCTGCATGGGGATTTGGTACTTCAGCGTTATTAGGAGTTAAGAGATGGTTCGAAGATTCTGGTGAAGGTATTGACGAATTACCTAACTCAGTTGAAGATGCACTAAGAGCAGAACAAGATGCTATAGGTGGAAGTGTTGAAGAACAACTTGCTGCACTAACCGCCGTTAGAGATGCAGCGAAAAAATTCGTCGATGATAACACAGAAGCACTTAACACTTCTATAGAAGAAGTCAATAGTTTACAAGCAATTCTAGACGCAGAACCTAATGCTACTGGAACTTATACAGTAAATGGTAGGTCAGTTACTAAGAGACGTTTAGAAAGAATGATTGCAGAAGCCGAAGAAGATAGAGACCTTCTTCAACGCCAAGTTGATACATCTTCAAATATATTACAGAGACGTAATGAATCATTAGAAGATTATAATAAGAGAGTAGCAGAAGCACAAAGACAACAAGAATTAATTGATAAACAATACCAAGATACAATGACTCCTGAAATGATAGACCTGTCTAATATGTTTGGTATGAGTGGTGGTAATAATGGATTCTCGTATGTAAATAATTCTGGTGCACCTATTGTTTATAATATCGCGTCATCAAGTGCTCAGAACATGTCATCTGTAACTTCTTATGCAGTTGGTTATGGTAGTGGTGATAAGTCAGGATTCGGCATAGCAATCCCTGGTTTAGTAGGATAAAAAAAGGGGACGTCCTTGTCCCCTCAAAAACCTCGATGTCACGAAGTTTTTAATTTTCTAGAGTACCTTGTAAAAATGCAAGAATATTTCCAGGCGAAGTTTCTCCATAAGGGTCATCTGCACAATCATCAGATTTGCCAGGCTCTTCAAAAACCTTTTCAACTACACCATCATTTACAATCATAGCATATCTCCAAGACCTTTTACCGAATCCTACATTGTCTTTCGCAACTAACATATCCATACCTGCGGTAAATTCACATGAACCATCTGGAATGAATTTTACTTTTTTCACTCCTTGGTCTTTTGCCCAAGCATTCATAACAAAAGAATCATTACAAGACATACAATATATATCATCAATTCCTTCTTTTACGAAATCATCATAACGAGCTTCAAATCCAGGCACTTGGAAAGTTGAGCAAGTTGGTGTGAATGCACCAGGTAGTGAGAATACAATTACTCGCTTACCAGCAAAGTACCAATCGGTATTTGGGTGAGTCCATTCGTATTCTGCAGTTTCCTTATTGAGTTCCCTAACTTTAAAGGTAACGTTAGGTACCTTATTTCCTTCAATAGTCATAATTTAAATTTCCTTTCAATAACATGTTATAAAATCGGGAGAGCATTGCGCCCTCCCGGATTAAAAATTAACCTACCAAGAATTCTTTCTTGTTGTCAATTTTGATTTTTTGTGGTCTTTTATCTTCAGGAATAATCCTTTCGAGTCCAATGACCAACAAACCATTTTTGAAGTTAGCACCAACTACTTTTAAGTCGTCAGCTAATGTAAAGCTACGAGTAAATTTCTTTTGAGAAATTCCTTTGTGTATTACTAAAGTATTATCTTCTGGTTTTTCGTCCCAAGTAGATTTTACTGTAAGTACATCTTCTTTAACTTCAATATCCACATCATTAATATCGAGACCAGCCAATGCAAGTTCAATAGAGAACTTATCACCGTCTTTATTTCTTCTGATATTATAAGGTGGGAATCCTGTTGCTGCGTGAGTTTGTGGGAATTCAACTAATCTGTCAAACACTCTATCGAATCCGACAGCAAAAGGGGTTAAGTGGTTTATATTTAATCCAGTCATTTTTATCTCCTATTAAGCTAGATATTATTATTCGGCCGCTAGTTAGCGCGCCACCATTTTCGTATACCCTCTCGGCGTATACAAAACTTATTTATACAGCTTCTGCGTGTGTTTTAATAAAGTTTTTAATAAAATTACGTACTTCACGCGATGCAGATGTGTCATCATCTTTGCATATCTGTATGAATTCTTTCTTTTGTTCTTTGTTAATCTTAATGATTAACGTGTCATCTTTTTTCATTTTTGTCACCTTTTTGTCACACACATGTAACATTTGATATAAATAAAGTATATACAAAATATTTATAGGAGAAATACAATGCTATACGATTTATTTAAAAAATTCGACGAATTAATGAAGTCTGGCGATTTATTAACAGTCTCTGAAAAGTTCTTGGCTTAATCTCCAGTACTTCCTATCCCACCTTCTCTATCAGTTTTCTGAGAAGGTGGTTTATCGGTCTCCCATATTTCTGTTTCTAAATTTCTTTCCAACTTACACTGCGCTAACCTTTCACCACTATTAATACGTACAATAGCATCTGAAATATTAGTCACTAAAATATGTGTTTCGTCTACGTAATCACTATCAATAATACCAACACCATTTGTTAATGCTAATCCCTTTTTAGCTGCCACACTACTACGAATATACATTTTCAATACGTGATTTTCGGGAATGTCGAATATTAAACCTGTTGGTATAAATGCTCTATGAGCTGGATGAAGAAGGAATGATACTTCTTGTTGAATTTCTTTTGTTAATACTTCAACCTCTTTATTGACTGGATTGAAGCAACGAATCTTTTGTCCTGATTTAAAATAAGATTTAATGTCAAAACATGCTGACCCTTCAGTAGCGAGGGTAGGGATATCGATTTGAGAGTTCTTTCTATAAACTGATAATAAACTCATTATGTATTCAAATTCCTATTCAACCGTTTCTAGGATTCTGTGCCTGTTTTATTCTTTCCTTCTTTTCTTTTTCTGAAGTAGAAGGTTGTTGCACCTGCCTAATCATTATATTATAACACATTCTATTTAGAATGTCAACTATTTCTTACCAATATTATATTTTACTGTAAGGTCCCATTCGTCTTTCTCTTTAAAAGCGATAATCTTTATCTGATTAAGAGAAGCAACGGGCTCTTTAGTTTTAGAAGGGTCGACAATTTTAATTAATTCCCACTCTTCTAATAGGTTAACAATCGTATTACGTCTTGCGTGGTCTTCTTCTGTAAACGTATTATGCTTACCATCTAAGATAAACAATTCTTTAAAATGTAGAATCGAATATCTACCTTGCTTATGAAGAATATGGCATGACTGAAATAACTTCTTTTCTTTACGAGAAGAGATTCCAATACGAGTTAGTGTCTCTTTGATTTTTAGAAAGGAGTCTGGTGTTGGTAAAGTAACTTCTACACCCACTCCTCTGAAAATGTCTTCGTTTTCCATGATTTATATTCACCTTTATAATTTTACTTGTGGCATGGTATATAACCATATTATAACCTTATTTATTAATAAGGAAACTTAGCCACCAGTGATAAGCTTATCATGTACCGTTTGAAGTTCTTCTTTAGATAACACTTTCAAATATTGCTTTGCTACAGTCCTATTACACTGATACACTTCTTGTATCGCATCAAGGTCATTACTCTTTTCTGCTTTATGCCATTTTGAAAATCTTTTTCTTTTTCTTAGTACAGAGCGGTAATAATCGAATTGAGCACCAAGGAACAATTCATGACGTTGATTCATTTCATTTGCGTGTAATATAGTATCTTCGAAGTTTGCGAAACCTCGATTGACGATGTATGCGTTATATTGTTTTTCAGTTATATCTGGATTTTCACTATTACGAATTACATCTTCCTTACTGAAAGAAGCTGCATTCATAAAATCAAACGGACTTATTTCTTTCACTTATTACGTCCTCTAATTCAATCATGATTTTGTCAAAGTCTTTAGCACATTCTTCACACATTAAAACCTGATGTGGTCCTTCTAATGTTTCCAGCTTTATCGTATATTCTTCACCTCCTTTTATACGACAAGCACAGTTAAAACATTTCTTTCCGTTACTTAATATGTTGAGTGCCATTAGACGAATTCCGATTCAATCATTACCTCTGTTAAAAAGGCAACCATGTTAATTTCTTGGTCAGCTACAAAATTACTTTTATACATGTAATCTGCAAGGGTGACGATAAAACCTGGTTGCGTTCTAAATTCTACTTTATCTGATGCCATGTCATAAAATCTACGAAACATTTCATTCATGTCTTGGTCAGAATTTCTTGCAACCCATTTGCGCATTTCAGTAAAGTTTTTAGCTTTTAAGAATGTAAAGAGTTCGTCAATAGATTCTTGTTTTAAATTAACAAAGATACCTTCGTCAATTTTACCTGATGCTGCATAGGATTGTAATTCAGTTAATACTCTACGAAAATCTGGGAAATGTTTTTCAATAACTTTTGCTACGACAGCTTTGTCATATTGTACATTTTCGTTTTCGAGAATATTGATAACTCGCTTAAAGAACTGCATTGCGAGTTGTGGTCTTTCTTCTTGTGCAATTGTAAAGTCCACTTCAGAAAGACGAGAGCGAAGTGGAGAGATGATTCTATTCTTAAAATTACAAGTAAAGATAAATCCACAGTTAGCGGAGTATTCTTCAATAAAATTACGAAGAGCAGGTTGAACATTTGCTGCGTTCAAATAATCTGCTTCATCAAATATTACATACTTTCGACCTGTACCTGTGAGAGATACGGCAGATGCGAAAGTTGAAATGTCATATCGAATAGAATCGATGTTAACGTTAAGCGAACCATTTTTAATAATGTAATCACAACCAAGTTCTTCAAGCATTGCTTTTGCAATTGTTGTTTTACCTACACCTGGTCCACCAGTTAATAAGAGATTGGGAACACTTTCGTCTGATACAAATTTGCGAAAAGTGTTTTTCATAGTTTCAGGAAGAATAGTATCCTCAATATTTTGAGGACGATACTTTTCTACCCAAAGTACTTCATTTGTTTTTGTTTCCATAGGTCACCATATTCATAATATAAAAGTTGAGATAAAGGGCGGGGACTGGTTTATGGCCAAGTCCCCTGTTCTCGAGAAAGAGCGTAGTTGTTATTAATCAACTACTTTATCAGCCAAGGGACCTTCAGCTGGCAAATCTACATCCACTTCTTGAGCGCCGACACCGTCGAGTTGCTCTTGTTGTGGTGCATTTTGACGTAAGAATGCTTCGATTTTATTTCTTAGCATACCTACACCTGCCAGTTCGTTTCCTTGGAACCCGCCACGTTGAGAGACAATGTCAATCAATTGTAAGACGGTAGACAAGTCATTAAGAGTAATCTTAACTTCTTGTTGCTGTTGGGGCTGTTGGCCACCAAAGTTTCCATTTACTGGTTCATTCATATTAATCACCTTTTATTATAAGTCGACTTTGAATCAATAGCCACATAATATGTGACACCTTGACCTTTAAATTCTGAGATACCTTTTGAACAAAGTGTAACCTCATAATCTAAAGGCATTAACTTCAAGTTATCAGTTTTGATAATAATCTTGAAGTCATCGTCAGTCTCACCGATTTCAACGCCAAAGTCATCTGCGTTTTCGTTCGTACTGTCGATTGCTTTCAGATAACACTTGCCACTTTCGCCAACAAATGCGATTTCTGAAAATTGGAGTACCCCTGCTGCCTTCAATACAGAAGACAAGTCTCCGTTTGATACACTCACTTGAACATCTGCCGAAGGAAGAGAAATTTCTTTTTCCGGCGGGGTATGTATCATAGAGATATCGGCGTAGACGTACTTAGTTCTACGTTTACCTTCAGAGATAATAAAGTATTTATCTCCAAACTCAACGTCTGGGTCATTATAAAGACTTAAAATTGAAAGAAATCTTGATAAGTCATATACACAAGCTTCGCTTGGAATCTCATCTGGGATTTCTGCAATAGCAATCAAAGTCTTTTCTGGAGTGATGGTTTTCAAAATATTACCTTCTTTCATCAAAATTGATTTGTTGATTGCGGTAAAACTTTTGAGAACACTCAATGTTTCATTCGAAAATTTCATAATATAGATTCTCCGATGTTAATATTACTGGTATATTATATACCAAGTTGGTTGCGTTGTCAACTGTTATTTTACTTTTTATACGCTTTTTTGTTAGAAGAAGCATTAGCAGTAGGGGAAGCGCCTAGTTGACCTAGTGCTGCCATATTACCTTTGAAAATATAAGTTCCAACATGGTTTATCTGCATCCAAGGACACATCCAAACTGAGAGTCCTATGTCTCTTGCTTTATGACAAAAGAAATAATCCTCTGACAAGTACCTATTCGTTTGTGGGTCGATTACACAATCAAAGAATGCTGTAATCTTTCTTGACCCATCAAAGTTATCAGTACGTGCATGGTCTGGTTTGTATTGAAGTTCAGGATAAGCATCACGATATTTTTCTAATGCTGACCTTGGGATAAGCATAAATCCTGTCCCGGCTTCTTGAACTTCAACGGGTTCTGATACTTTAAATTCTTTAGTTCCTTTTACAGGATTAAAGACAAAGTCTGATGTGAATTGTTCCAAATTAAATGGATTCTCTTTATGAAATCCTCTATCAGCTGCTTGAGCAATCTTTTCCCAAGCGATAGTTTTCTTTGGATAAGGACCTGTTACAATATCGTATTTTTCTGGGTCCTGTGTTTGAATACCTAAAAGTGCTAGAGCATCTCTAGGATTGAAACCAATATCACTATCAATAAACAATAAGTGAGTACAATCACTTCTCATAAACTCATCAACGACATAGTTACGAGCTCTTTGTACTAGACTCTCATTGAATAAGAAATAGTATTTAATTGGTATTCCATATTGAGTACATAACATACTCAAATCATTAGTTGATTTTGTAAATAGTCCAGAACATTGACCACCATACATTGGTGCGCCAACGAACAACTTATAATCTCTTAAATTTTCTACTGGTATTTTTATTTCCATAATATAATCCTTAATCTAAATCAAATTCTGCTCTATGAATTAGTTGCATTCTTAATACATCAATAAGTATATCCCATGAACTATCATGTGCTTTAAACGCTTCGTCCCACTCAGGAATTGTAAATCCATTTTTCTTAGGAAAGTTTAATTTTGCATCAATCCACGTACGGGTGTCACGTACGAGATAATATTTACAATACTCATATAAGTGTTGTTTCTTTCCTTGTGAATCGAATAGTCTTGTTAAAATTACTGGGTCGAAAGCGTTACTACGACTCCACCAGTATTTTATGTTTGAATCAATAATAAAATCGTGAAACTCATTTACGAATTCTTTTACTGTTAAATCTGTTGGTTGTGGTTTTACTTTATCACGTACTTCTTTGTCTTGTTGTTGCCAAAATTCAATTACAGAATTTTCAACCTTATAGTTATAATTTTCTACTTGGTCTTTTACTGAGAGCTTCCATCTTTTAACGTTCTGTACGTCTTTTAAAGTATATGGACGAGTTTCGAATCTATCCCAATCAAAAACAAATGCTGATACATCGACAACCGCACAGTCAATAGGTTCTGTACCCATTGTCTCAAAATCAAAAATCATGTGTTTCATATAAAAGCCTCAAGTGTATCGCATTTTTCTACGTAGTTATTTTTCTGTTGATGATTATACTGAACTACGTAATCAGTATCAACCATTTGTAATTTACCCTCTAAGTATTTCTTTACTTCCGTAGCCATGTCTCGGGCTGTTTGTACGGGTACGTTTTGACAGATGTGGTTCGCCGATTTTTTGGGGTTGAGTAATTCAAAATCGTTAGGTAATCCCATAATCGCCATAGCTTCGCGATAATTAATATACCTATCATCATCAGGGTGAGTAAGACAAGTAGGATAGTGCCCAACAAAGGCACCAATATAATCCTTAGGAATAATCGTCCCACGTCGCATAATATTTCCGCCTGCTTTGAGTTTCTCATACTTGTAATTACACTTCTCGACTTCTTTTTCGTATCCATTTTGTTCCATCCATTCGCCGACTTGCTTGTAATCATAACCGCTACGTTCTATATATGAAAACATGTCTTGTGCTCTTACTCTTTGTGGTTCAGCAATTTCAAAGAATTCTTTATGAGTAATTCCACCATGTATATGGTCTAATACGAACTTATAATAAAGGTCATCTTTACTTGGAGTTTTTGGATTGATTGGGTCAGTAAAACTATTTGAGCCTGCTACACTTCGAATAACATCTTCGATTTTAGTATGTTCTTTATTGTACCAACTTAAAAGAGGAGTACGTTCGTCTTTCCAAAAGAAATAGAATGAACGCTCTCGAATTTGTGGACCACCATGTAATAGTGACCTTGTTCGATATACACTCATAGTATATCCGTTTTCTTTTCCAATCTGTTTTAGTTTGTTTCTTACTGTATCACCAATTTTACCTGCAAACCCTGGAGCATTTTCTCCCCAAAATACTTTTGGTTTTACATTTTCAAGTACATGTCTTGCGGTAATTTCCATCCATTGGTTATTTGGATTATCATCACCAAATCCGTGGGATAGCTGAGATAGTCCAGCACATGGACATACAGAAGATACTACATCTACACTCTCAGAGGGATTCTCACCCTTATCTAGAACATAGTACGGAGTACCACTATAGTAATTACGGGCATGAGCATCATTTGCTTCGAATGCCTCGTATGACATCATATACGTTGGCTTTTCACCAAACGCTAATTCTGAGCCAATAGTTTCACCACCGATAAGTGGTACGATAGATGCGTGTTTAATCATACAAAAAAATCCTCAAGGTCAACCTCACTAGAAATACGTTCTTCCATTCCATCTAATAGTGAAATTCTTTCTTCGACGTATTTAGTCACAGTAAAATATTTTAAAAGATTACGGCTTATGTTTCTCCTATCTTCAGGAGTCACCTTAATACTTTCGTCTATAGCTTTATATATGTCATCTGCATCGTTGAAGTCTGCGGTATAGTGTTTAACATTAGCACGTAAAAGATATTCTGAGGTTGCGTGTATCATTTGTTGTGTGTGGTCTAATTGTTTAACTAAAATAACTGGAACTACTCCATAGATTCCAGCTTCAAATGCGGTATAACCAAATCCCTCATGAAAACAAGGTAGTATAATACTTTGAGATGTTTTAATTGCTTCGAATAATTCTTCATCTGGAAGATTTTCCATATAAGCATTTGCTTTCTTTTGAAGATTTTCAAAGTATCTTCCAGTCTTATCTCGTCTTGGGTCACGTACACCATAATGAACAATCGTGTTTTGTGGATTATTATATCCGTATACTTTGTGGTGGAACTTATCTGTAGAGTATCTTCCTATGATTGCTGACTTATTCTCAACTTGTTCAATATCTTCAGATGTAACTTTTTCGTCAGTCCAAACAAAGTGTTCGATGAATCCATCAAAAGCATCATCACCTCTTAATGGAATATCTTCATAACCAGCTTTAATGGCACGCTCATGAATGTCATTCATCTTTTGAATTGAGTAGTTTGAGTTCGTAGCAATATAACACATATTCCTATCTGTCTTTCTCATTCTACGAATAACATCACTGAATCCATAACACCACATTAAATCAATAACATCATGAATAATAAACATAATTCTTTTATTCTTGACGAGTTGATTGAGTGTAGTAATCATAGAAACACTATGACAATGAGCGATGATATAATCGTGGTCTTCAATTATATCCTTAACACTTTCTAAATATCTTTTAATATAGTGTCTACTAACACGAGAAGGATTCTTACCTTCTTTCATTGCTTGGTCTTTTGCACCAAGGGAGTTTACACCATAGTGCATGTATTCATATCCTGGGTCTACTACTCTCCCACAATACATATAAGTTGTTTGATAACCTAATTTGCTGAAGGCTCTGGCATCAAGTTTAGAACTCTTTTGAAGTCCAGAACGTACTACAGAACCATCGAAAGTTTCTGTGAGATTATCAATAACTAAAACTGATTTTTTCATACCCATATATTATACCATACTTTTATCTAAATGTCAACAAAATCAACATCAATTAATGCTTCTCTAAATAACGAATGACTTAATTCCCAAGAATGAATCCACTTTTCTCTTGTCTCATCGACAAATCCCATAGAATCCATTGAGGGCATTACAACTCGTTTTGTTCCTACTTGAATAACACCTTTAGCGCATTCACTACAAACGGGCAATCCCCATACATATAGCGTTGAATCTTTTAAAGTGATTCCGTGATATGTAGCATTATATATTGCGTTCTTCTCAGCATGTACTACATATGCATATTTGATATCTCTATCTAAATACCTATCTTCACTATCTCCAATACCTTGAGGAAACCCATTATAACCAGTTGCTAATATTCTACGTTCATCAGATACGAATACTGCACCAATTTTTTTAGATGGGTCTTTACTCCAAGTTGAGATTTCTCTCGCTATATTAAGGAATCTTGAATCCCATTTATACATAATAACTTTTCACTGTTTTAAATGCTTCAATGTGTTTTTGTATTTCAGCTAAATCTTCTTGAATGTTAGTTGAGAAATGAGCGTAGTTTAAACCACCATCGTCATTTGCTCTGTCTTCGAACGCTTCTTCGAAATGTTCAATTGCATTATTAAGACTTTCAACCACAATTTCATCACATTGTTCATCTGTAACTTCAACCTTTATTGCCATCAATATATTCCTGTATAAAATTAAAGTGTCTTTCGTATACGTGAAAGTTAGAAGCGGTCCAAATTAATTCACCAACTTCAACACCTAAGTCATTTGCAAGTCTTTCTTGAACGTGTTTTGCCCAAGCATAATCATTATTATAACCAAAGACTGCATCGTTTGAACGCATAATATAATGCGAAACTAATCTATTATTTCTGATATAGAACGTATTAGCATAAGTACACATAAAATCGTTCATACCATTTTTGTTAAAATCAGTATGCATGCTTGGTCGATTATAAATCATTGTCGCACGTCTTGAGTTTGGATTAGACTTTAATTCTTGTTTTACTTTTTGGTATTGATTACCATTCTCATCAGAATAGATACACCAACCATAGTTTGAATTAATCTTACCTTCTTCAGATGAGATGTCTTTCCAAATTTGTGGAGTTTCACCAGGGATGTCATCAACATACAGTGATTGCATTTCATACCAACGCAATTCACGTTTGATGTATTCATAAGCTGGTTTACGAATAACATAATCTTCATCAGCAATAAATGTGGCACCAATGACTTCAACAGTCTTAGCACCTGTTCTATCAATAACCCAATCACCTTGAAGAAAATCAGTTACGATTTGATTACGAATATCTCTAACTCTTAACATTAAATTGTTTCCAATAGTGTTTCAATATCATCTAGTTCAGCTACAACTGCTGGTAGATTTTGTTTATGATAAATCCTAGCCATTTTACGTAGAATATTTTTAGGAATATCTACATCGTCAGCTAAGGCATTAATTGCTTCTTTTTGAAAATCACGTTCGGCTTCTACTCTAGTAAATGAATTACTCATTTCTTCCATAGCACCTTTAATTCTTTTCTTATCTTCATCACTTGAAGGTATAATCACATTACTCATTATTTAGTCCTCTTATTAAATGCATCATTGCGGGAATCTTGGCCTGGTATTTTACCACGACAAAATGAAACAAAGAAACTCGCATAGTTAATTAAATCTTTTGCTGAATCTTCAAGAGATTCGAAGTTTGGATTATAATCATCACTTTGCATAGCTTCCATAACCGATTTCATACGTAGCATTTTTGCATGCATGATATCGTGAATAGTTACAATACCATTAGGATAGTATTGTGCTTGTTGTACAGTTGAATTAGGATTCTGATAATCCCTAGATTTTTTCAACTGAAGGTCGATACATTCTTGAAGAACGTTGACCGCTTCGGGGTTATTATTTTTAGGCATTAGTTTCCCTCATAGTTAAAATCATTTTATATTCATCGAGAGTAAGAGTTCCCATGTTTCTGTTATGTTCGCTTCTTACCATCGCACCATTCTCAATTACACTCTTACCACCTTGTGACCAAGGAGTATCATGTCCAAATACGGCATCGTCAAGTTCTAAAGGTTTTCCATCAATTGCACAAACATAACCTTGTGCTGCTAATGCTTCTTCTCTATCGAGTTTACCTAGAGAACGTTTCGTATCTAAAACTGTAATTCCATCTGGTATTATATCACAGTTTCCGTGAATTGTAAACTGTTTATATACAAGTTTCTGTGCATTACCTGCAGCTGAGTGTCTTCGATACTTTCTGACAAATTCCTTAACAAAGAAGGTGGTATCATTGTATTCAATCGTTTCTTTTTCGAGAGACGTATCATTTTTGCCAGTAAGTAGTGTATAAGTTTTCATAAAGAACTTAAAGAAGTCCTCATCATTATCAATTTTAAACTTATCGAATTGTTCAACCAATCCAAAGTAATACACAGAAAAAGCCGAGAAGATTGCGTCATTTAAACCAAACTTACGGAATACACGTAATTTTAAAGCAGCGTCTAAGAAATCGTCTACTCTTGATTGTACAGTTTTAGGAATCTCATTATCTTCACGACATAGTGTTTCGATTTCTGTTTGACCAGCATCAACTAAACCTTTACCCATAGAACGGATTATTGCGATAGCAACAAACTCGTCCCATCTACGTCTTGGGTTGGGTTGGTCATCAACCCAGTTTGGCACAACAACTTTACCATCAGGTTTAATTTGTTTTTCGAACAACGGATGTGGTTCATTAGAATACTCGCGTACATACGAAGTTTTTCTACGTATATACTCACACACTTTAGATTCTTCATCAGACATTACCATTTCCATAAAGTTGGTTGGTGTTGTCGTGTTGATATTTCTAAATAGACGTGAAGCTTCAGAAGAAGTACATACTCTTACGTCAACTGGTATATCGACATCACTCAGATTAAAATCTGAATCAATGTATTTCTCACCATCGATGAGAATCTTTCCAGTATAGTAAGCTTTAAGAGCTCGACAGCGGTGTCCGCCATCAATTACAAGATAATCACAACCATAAATCTTTTGTGCTTCGACATCATTGCGAATGTCTCGAATGGTTAACATTCCAGCACCATAACCGGACATGAGTCCTTTGATAATTGCGATTGATTTTTTTACGCCGGAAGAGACGGGAGGTCTCTGGCCAATTGGGTCGGGATTTAATTTTCCCGTATTAAGAAGGTCTACAATCTCTTGCGCAGACATTACTTTTACGTTATATTCCATAATCGTTTCTACTCCGATTTATAAGTTAGTTCAATGACCATCAACTAGGTCACATATAGGTCTCGGCAGAGGTTGTCCGTTTTGGTGTTCCTTACTTTCACTCGGTTGATATACCTCGAAACTTTCGTCGCTTGGTATATCTGTTGGTGTTTCAGGGGTTCCATATTAGGAGCAGTATTCCCTCTACCAAGGTGATTGTTGGTTCGTTACCGTCGTGGGTCCTAAACTTTCGTCTCGCCGTCATAGCCTATTCCCAACAATCTAGTATATTATACTATAGTTTTTCGTAAATGTCAACTGTTTTTGTGAAAAAAGTGCAACTTTTTACGGAAGTCTTGGTTGTGGTTTAATAACGAAATTGTTTTCAACGATGTAAAGTTTATCTTCAGCTTCAGCAAGTTTTGTAACTTCTAAATCGATTGTTTCGATAATACCAGGATGTTCTGCGACACCCACTTGTTTTTCTAACAATACATCAATATTTACTTTATGCTCTGCAATTTGAGCTTTATATTTCGCTACTAGAGCGTTTACGATTGGCTCTTTCATTCTATTCTCCCATTAAATAAATTCTTTAAGAAGAGGCCGTGGTTACCTTCGTGATTAGGAGCTTCCCAACCTTCAGGTTTTACTAAATCTGGAACACCTAAGGGATTAGGTCTAGATTCTTTCACACCAACTTCTTTTGCCATATTAGCATTGAGAACTCTATCCCATGCTTCATGTGGATTAACGCCATAAGCATCAAGTGTTCCTATGGCAACAACACATAGGTCGATTAATCCATCGACTATTTCTTCAGGGTCTCCTTCCTTAAACGCTTTCTTCGTTTCAGTTAGTTCTTCCTCAAGAAAATTAATTCTAAATTCTAAAAACTTTTTAAGCTTCTCAACATCATCACGATTATCCCAAACCCATTCACGAGTTTTATATTTCGTTTGCATGTTGTGAATGTCTTCTACCCAGTTTCTACTCATTTGGATATCCTTGTGCAATATAAACACCAATCATACCAATATCACCTTCAGATAGCATACCTGCTGTCGGCCACATCATTGCAGATTGTGGTCCTACAACTTCTTTATTTTTATATGCTAATAATTTTGAAATGATTTCATCAGCAGATTGTCCTTGTAATTTAGGACCGATTCCACCTTGACCCTGAGGTCCGTGGCAAGCTGCACAAGTATTCATTGTTGAACGAATAGGTGCAAATCTATCTTCAGCATTAGCTGTATTAGAGATAAGTAATGCTGCAATTACAATTAAATATTTCATTATAAACTTTCCTTTAGTTCGTTGAATCCACCAACGTGCTTTCCATCAACAACAATTTGAGGGAATGTTCTAGCACCTGGGAATAAGTCAAAAAATTCTGGTGGAGTATAATCTTCATTTAACATTTTGTATTGGTACTCCAACCCTTTCTGTTCACAAAGATTTTTTGCCATCGTACAATAGGCACACTGTTCTTTGCCATATATTACTACCATAGTTTCTCCTATACTAATTTTAATCCTGAATTGCCTGGTAATGCGATTCCACTGGTGACTTCGACAACTTGTTTCTTAAGTTCATCTGAAGGTTCAACCATAAACATTACGTGAGCTTCTCCGATTACAACTGGACCTCTTTTAGCGTAAGGTACAAATGGAACCATTCCAATTTTTCCTTCACCTGCAGGAACTAATAGAATTGCATCTGTTAAAGTATAGAATCCTTTATCATATGAAACTTTAGCTACTACTTCTTCACCTGTTGATAATCTTACGATATTGATATCACTCATAGTGTTCTCCTTAAATTTTGGCTATTATAACACATAATAGCGCATTTGTCAACTGTTTTATTCAAAACATTTACTTGGGATAAAATCTGGAATTTCTGGTTCTACTGCCCAAGTGATTTCCCTATTATAAGGATTATACTTTTCGTCAGTAAAATAATCTTCCATTCTTACAAGTTCACCAGGATACTTTTTATACATTTCACCCATCCATTCGTATCCTTCTATTAATTGATTAATTAAGCGCTTTTCAGTTTCATTTGGTCCTGCTGCTGGTCTTTGACCAAAATCGATATGATGTCGAACAGTTTCACCTTTACCTAGTGTTCCTAGGTGAAGTACCTTTTGTCTTTCTGCTGCTTTTTCTAAATATTGTCTTTCTAACCATTCATCTCTTACGAATCCTGTTCTCGCAAAATCCAAATGGTCTTGTTGTCTTACCGCAATCCAACTCTTAGCTTGAGCTGCAAAATCTTCACGATAAAGATAATAAATCTTATCCATTGATTTAAACATTCTATCTCTGAGTTCTTCATCGACTAATTGACCAGGCATAAGTTTAAAACAACATGAGTGTCCTTGCTCAAGTTGATTAACAAATAATTCTGTTGATTGTAAGCGTGTCTTTTCTTCGTCTGTACAATCTTCAAAGTAATTTACGATTTGCCATTGTGCTTTTGCTGCACCTAGTCCATAAGGTCTTGGATAGAACGTAAACATTTCACCTTTATAAGGTGCATTATATTCGTCTGCTTTTAATAACGTAAAACTGGTACTTCCAGTTCTAAAGTTTGTGACTACACATATTTTCATGTAAAAAAGTCCTCAATTGTATTTACTTTTTCGGATTTCCAACCCAGAGGTTCAATAATGTTTTCGACTGGTCCTAAGAACACTTTATCGAATTGAGTATCATAATCAATATACTTGTCGAGTCCTAATTCTTTAGGAAGTACACCGGGGAACGATATCATATTTTCACGAATAGGATTAGGCACTTTAAGATAAATGAATTTTATCTTGTCACCTGATTGAACCTTTTCGTATTTCTTATCGAGTTTTTTCTGTGTAAGGAAGTGATTGTAGAGAATACAACCACGAACATGCATTGGACATCCTTTTCTATATAGAGTTTCCTTACTCATGTATTTATTGATATTGTCTGTGCCCGAAGTTTTAGCAATATCTTCGGGAGGTAAGCTACGAAATTCATCACGGAACTTCGCAATAAATTGTTGTGTTTCTGTTTCATCACCAGACAAGATAACCTTAAAGATTTGTTTCATCTTTTCACGACATATTTCAGGTGTCGATGAGCGAACTGATTCTAAACCAGTAACAGAAACTTTTGGTTCTTCATAGTGAACACCTTCACTATTCAAAGCATTAAGGATATATCTTTTCTTTGCGATAAAGATTGAACGGTCAGTAATCTTTTCACGTTTCATAACCATCGCGTTTCGATATGCACCCATGTCATTTGCAAGTTTTTCATATCCTTGTTCGATGATTTGTTCGATTTTAGTAGAACATACTTTATCTAAGAATTCTTCACCTTGCTTACGGTCAATGTCTACTGTACCGAATACTTCTTTGATGAATGGACCAAAGTTTACGTAAATTGAATCAGTATCAATGTATACGATATAATCTTTATCTTTCGTGTTGAGTATCTTGTTGAGATAATCATTTACAGATTTTTGAGCATATCGAATACTTAACTGACCAGATGTAGTGATTGCTTCAGCCATTTCGTTAATATAGTATAAGAAGTAGATATTTGCTGTCGCACCATAAAGAGAGTTCATAGCAATTTTGATTGACATTTGAGAATTATGAAGTTGATTCATTTCTCGTTTCAGTCTTTTCTTTTCAACAGGGTCAGTTTCAACTTCGAATTGTTGTTCAACTGCAATCATTTGTTTCTTAATCACAGAACGATTATTATAGTATTCGTCAATGATACTTGGAATAATACCAACTTCATCGTTTCTAAAACAAACACCATTTGCAGCAACCGACATATTTGTATTCGTATTTTTAAACTCACTATTGAGTACCATGTCTTGTGTTACAACTTCACGTTCATTAGGAAGATATGTTTCAGGTGACATATTGTATTGCAACATTAAATGAGGATACAGAGAGTTTAAGTCAAATGATACAACCCAAGGATACATTCCTGGTTTTGGGTCTTTTACGTAACCACCAACGAGTTCACCCATACGTTGACCAGGCGAATCTTTAACTGGAGGAACAACTTTGTCAGCAATGAGTCTACGATAAATTGTAGATTCCCAAATACCCACAGTACCAAATGCATCATTATAGTTTACACCACCACCATAAGCAACAGTCATTACCAACGCGAGAAGAGATGTTTCTTCTTCCATTCTTTGAATGAGGTGTGTATCTTTTAAGTTATAGTCGAGATAGAGTTGTGGGTTTTCGTCATATAAAGCAGTCAATGAACCGTATTCAGAATAATCAAGTTTCTTTTCACCAAGAATAACATGAGCGATGTGGTCAAGTTTATATGATTCTTGTGGACCATACTTATAACCAAACTTTTTAAACGCATCCATATAGTCAATAACAGACATACCAGAAATTTTGTATGTTGCTTGAACTTTACCGAATACCTCTCTACGTTTTTGGTCAATCGATTTCCAAGGAGAAAGTTTCTTTGCGGATTCTTCACCAAGTAGTCTTATAATACGTGTTACGATGTATTGTATATCAAAGTATTCTACGTTCCAACCGGTTACAATATCTGGATAGTCAGCAGTCCATAGTTTAATAAATCCTTGGAGCAATTGAGCTTCAGTATCGAATTTTGCGAATACGATATTATCTGGGTCAATACCAGTTATCGTTTTTGTTTTATCATAATCTTTACGACCAAGTAGGAAGTACTTTTTAGACTTTGATGATTTATATGCGATAGAAGTAATTTCATTATTTGCTTGTTCAATATCTGCGAATCCATCACGAATGTCAACCTCAATATCGAAAGATACGATGTTCACATCAGCAATATTAAATCTTACTTCTTCTGGGTAATGTTCTTGAATGAATTGTGTAACGAAGTTTGTTGAACCAAATACTTCGAAACCAGCGACACCTTTATACTCTTCAATAAAGTTTTTAGCTTCACGCATTTCACCAAACTTTTGAGGATGTAGACTTTTACCACCAATCAACGACTTGAAGTCACCACCTTTCTTTGGTGTATGAAGATATAGTGTGGGTTTAAATGGAACACGATACGAGAAACGTTTACCGTTCTCATATCCTCGCCATAAAATATTCTTACCGTAGCGTTCTACGGAAGTGTAAAATGAAGTCATTGTCATAATCTACTTTTGTTAGAGGTACCATTATAACACAGGTACCGTGAAATGTCAACTACTTTATGCAGCAAGTTCACTAAAGTTTTTAATCTTATCGAACTTGAGAGATGTGTCAAATTTATCTGCAAACTGGTCTCCACGATGAGAGATAACAAATATGTTATCGTCACTGTTTAGACTGTGTAGTGTCTCAATCAAACTTTCGATACCTACACCATCGAGTGCACCATCTAATGTTTCATCGAGTATTAATAAGTTAGTGGATACTGAGTTACGTAGTTTAGCAACACTTCTCCATGCTAACATAATTGATAGAGTGATACGTAATTTTTCACCTTCACTAAAAGATGCATAGGTAAATTTATCTCTGAATCTTGAGCGTATCACTTCATTAAAGTTTTCGTCTAGTTGGAAATCAACGAATAAGTCAAATGCTGCTAAATACTTATTGATAAGTTTATTCATAACAGGAATATATTGACTGATGATTCTCGCTTTGATTCCACCGTCTTGTAGAATTGTTCTTACAATTCCTAATACTTCATGATGGTCTAATAATTCTTTACGTTGTTCTACGAGCTTTTCAAGTTTTGATTCATGTTTTTGTAGAGATGTAATGTCGACCTCTTCAACTTCACGTTCAGCATTTTCTAATTCAGTCTTCATAGACTTTAGAGCGTTCTTAGACATCTTAATCTCAGCTCTATATTCTGAGATTTTAAAGTTTACTTGTTGGATTTGTTCTTCTATTTTTGAGATTGAGTTCAGTCTGTCTTGATGTGTTTTAATAACGTCAGCAATATCAACTAAACCTTTTTCAATCTCAACTTTTTGTGTATTTCGATTCGTGGTAATTTCTTCTTTAAAATCGTGAGCAATACCCTGTTTACATGTAGGGCAATCATCATTATGTTCGTAGAAAGATAATTCTTTTTCTAATGCTAACCTATCACGTTCAAGTTCTGTTCTCTTGTCAGTAGCATCTTGGAATTTTTGTTTCTCGTCGGGTTTGTCTGATATATCATCATAAAGAGTTTTGATAATTTCATCTTGAGCATCGATGATTTTATTCTTTTCTTCGACAGCATCAATATGTACAACCATCTTCTCTTTAATCTTATCGACTTCTACTTCTTTAATCTTACGAATAGCATCGTTATTTTCTTTTACGAGTGCTATATTACTTTCAGCAACTTCTGATTTGTATTGGTTCTCATTGATATCGTTTTTATTTGAATTCATTTGGTCTTTTGCTAATAGGCCCATTGTACTAAAGACTTGAATGTCAAGTAAATCTTCGATGATTTCTCTACGTTGTTGAGCGGGTAATTCCATAAAGGGAACATACGTTGCACTTCCAAGCACGACAATCTGATTAAAGGATTTATAATTAATCCCTAGGATATTACTCTCCAAGTGTTCTTGGTAATCTCTCTTGGCCGCATCCTGGTTAATCATCACACCATCTTTATAAATCTCAAAGATGTTAGGTTTCATACCACGCTTAACCATAAAGTTATTTCCACCTGCAGTAAAGTAAATCTCAACCAACATACCTTTCTGATTGATAGAGTTAATGAGCTGAGCTTTGTTTACTTTACGAAAAGGTTTACCATATAGACCAAACGTGATTGCGTCGAGTAATGTACTTTTACCAGAACCGTTTGAACCACTAATCAATGTGGTAGGCTTATCACCTAAATCGATTTCAGTAAATGTATTTCCTGTTGATAATATGTTTTTGTATTTTACTTTCTTAAAGTTTATTCTCATTATAAATTCATCGCCTCATGATATAAATCATCTATTACACGTTTTACTTTACCCTTGTCAACTTGAGTATCGATAGATTCGATATAATCCGAAAGGAGTTCGGCAGTGTCTTTTGTTTCATCAAGTATTTCATCATCACCAATTGTTTCGAGGTTTAAGTTATCGTCAATTGCTTTTACATCAACTGCACCACATTCACTTAACCTATTCATAAACATATCGTACAGGTAAGCGTTCGTACGATTCTTAATAATGACTTTTACATAGGTGTCTTTATATCTATCTACATCGAAGTTTGCGACATCGTCGACTGTCCATTCTTCATCATCATAATCGATTTTGAAGAATACACGATTAGGATTCTCAATCTTAATCATCTCACGAGTTTCAGTATCGAAAACGTGGAATCCTCTACTACCACCATAATCAGACCAAGTCATTTCATAAGGTGAACCAAGGTATTCTACATTACCATAACGTGATGGGTGATGGAAGTGACCTGAGTATGCAGACTCAAAATGTTTAAACACATTCATATCTAAACCGTGAGTACATAAAGCACCTCTCATCATTTCGAAACCTTTTACTTCTAAGTGACCCATAAGAATATGAGCATCGGATTCTTCTACGAATTTAAGATTACGTTCAGCATTTTCTTTTGTAATCCAAGGAAGCATACAAAACTTAGTTGAACCTAATGTAAGATGTTCTGCATCATCTTGGTATAATGTAAATTGTGGATACTCTTTAAGTAATAGGTTCATGCTGTTAACATCGTTCATATTACTATAATACGTATCGTGATTTCCAATTAAAGCGTGGAAATCAATGTTTCTTTTTGCTAACTCGTCAAATAAGAATTCCTTACCCTTTTGTAGACTCACATAGTTAATATATTTACGCCTATCAAAAGTATCGCCCAAATCAAATACGGTAGTAATACCATGTTCGTCCAAGTATGGAAAAAATACTTCTTGGAAAAACTTTCTTTGAACTTCGTGGAAAACACGACTATCTCCTCTTGCACCGATATGAATGTCGGTGACGATTGCAATTTTCATACTACTCCTTGGCTGTGTTTAAATCTAACGTGACGTCTTCATCAGCCTTTTCAACTTTTACACTATGGTCTTCAGTTTGTTTCATCATAGAAAGATACTTAGCTAACATCCCTCTTTGTTTCACAATCTTACTTTTCTTTTTAAGTGCTCTTTCATACTTTACACGAGATACGACTTTATTAAAGGTAATTCCTTGAAGGTGTTCATATTCATGTAGGAAACATCTCGCTCCATAACCTTCAATCTTACCTGTTTGTTCTTGCATATTTTCGTCAAACCATTTTGCGATTACGAATGATGGTCTTTTAATTTGCATGAATACATCTGGGAAACTTAAACATCCTTCAACTTCGTTGACTTGTTCTTCGCTGACTGATACGATTTCTGGATTGATTACCATAATCGCGGTCTCAGCATCTTCTCCCATAACAAATAGTTTATAGTCTAAACCAACTTGACAAGCACTGAGTCCTAAACCCTTTTTGCTTATCATAAGTTCGACCATATCTTTCTTTAATTGAACTGCATCAAATCCTGGATTCTCAAGATTGACTTCCTCAAGTTCCTTCGCCAAAATTGGGTCTGGAAAATATACTAACTTCATAATTTACCTTCTTCTCTCATTTGAGCTCTAATCTTTGTCGCAGAAATATTATGTACTTCTTCTCCTAAATCATGCTCTGTAAATGTGTAACCAACTCCTCGTCCATACGATATATCGACGATGTTAGGTACTTCCAATATTAAATACTCACGACCATTCAAGTAACCGTGTTCTGCTAATCCTTTTTCAATATCATGTATGACTTGTACCATTCCAAATGGATTATCATCTTGAGTTACTGTGCGTCCTGCACCCGCATCTCCATCATAATTGAAAACGTCACGTACCATTATAACAACTTGTCCCGTGATTGTCAAGGCTTTTTTGAATAATTGTGTATGACCGTCGTGCCAAGGCTGCCATCTACCCAACATTTGAACTGTTGGTTTCTTATAATCGAATGCTTCTTCTGGACTAATCATTCCTTTCTACTCCATAGTTTATATGTTTATACCAAACTCTCTCATGCCAATAATACAGAATCATTTTGGTTGCAACTTCGATTGATGCAATCCCTGCTGCCCAATCCCATTGACCTGTAATTAACCATGCGATAAGAAAAGTATCAGTGGTTGCTAATACTCTCCACGTGAGTGTTTTCGCAATATGTCTTTTAGCACTTACTGAGCTTGCCATTTTCTAAATGCCCTTTCTAAGATTGGTTCTAACTTCAATTCTTCTTGAGGTCTAAATGCATCAACGATATAATCGGCTTCTTCAGGATTTTCGAAAATTTTATTTGTATCTTCAAACCTTCCCTCTTTGATTGTGTTCATCCAAATTGTATAATCTGGTTTAAACTCGTCACGTGCTTTTTGGAACGGACAAACGAAATCTGTAATCGCAATCTTCCCCGCTTTAGAGACACCATCCGAAAGATATTTCATTCTCATTGCTTGTCTCATACGACCTTCATCACTGAAGTCCCAATCATCATATTCTTCTCTTACTGCGTCTGCATTTAACCAGACACCTTCAACCAACTCAGCGAGTGGTTCTGATAACGTACTTTTGCCTGAACCCGGAAGTCCAAAGACTAATACTTTCATTTATTTTCCTTTTTTATTTTTGTTTAACTTGTTTTCGAAGTCATCAATAAACTCACTAATATATTCAGGTGGTTCTTGCATTTGAATGTTCTGGTCAGAACTATCATTGATAATCGCCTGAGTTAACATATTTTGTGATGCTTTAAATTTGATGTAAGTTTGCTTTTTCTCTTTTTGAATACGTCTTAAGAATGCGTACCAAATGATTTGCGTAAAATAAGCGAATGGGTTTTGAGATTTATCTGGATTGAAGTTGTGCAAGTACTGCAGACAATTTTCAATTCCATCTGAAATCATCTCTTCTTTGTATGAGTATCCTGAGAAGTTTGGTTTAGTTGCGAGTCTCGTTGATATTAACAAGATACACTTACCTATGTACTCGGGAACTTGAGGTGTTGGCTCACCAGAATCTTCCGCTTCTTTCACAGCGTCCCTATAATCAATTAAGGCTTGTAATAAGTCCTTGTTATTGACATAGTTTCTTTTCTTTGCCATGTCATGTTCTCCATGTTATAATATCCGTAAATTATATTACAGAATGACCGAAATGTCAACCTTTTTGTTAAAATATGCAATTATTTTCACTTTTTTGCAAAAAACAGTTGACAACTCTAAAATGCTGTGGTATAATTAGGCTACCAGCCTTAAAGATATATTAGTATCTAAATTTCCACAGTATAAATTTTAAACGGGAATTCTTCCGTCCCGTAGATATCAATCCTCTTCCTGAAGTGTTTCAAAGTATAATTTTCAAAACTTCCCACAGAAAGGTCGTCCGCGATATCATATAAAGTCGCTTCTTTCGAATCATCAGCTTTCCTTAACGTTCTACCAATCGATTGTAGTACCTTAATTTCAGACTTCGACCCTGAAGCAAAAATTACATTATCTAATCTTTTTAAATTCACACCAGTGGAGAAGACTCCATAACTTGCGAGAATGTCGTGTCTTTTTTCTTTGTCATTCTCAACAAGATGTCGAATGTTTTCGCGCTCCTCACCTGATGTTCCACCATAGATGAAATGTAATTGACGTCCGTCCTTGCGAAGCAAGGGTTCTAAGACCTTACCATGTTTCTCAACCAAATCAAATAATATGAGATTATTCTGACCTTCGAGACTATGTACTAAGTTCTTAATAAAATTGTTTCTCTTTTCGTGATTAACGATAAACTCTCTTTCAGCCGGCCACTTCTTCACTTTATCTTTGACCTTATTAATCGCGTCCTTAAATGTTTTACGAGCATCGTTGTTGTGTGATAGAACGATTGCTTTAACTTTGAAGTCCGCAACTGTTCCCTTGTTCATGAGTTCTTTTGTGTTAATGATTTTCTTTACTTGACCAAAGCAACCTTCTAATACTAACCTATGAGTTTTTGATTCTGAGGATTTGAGTGTACCAGTAAATCCATGTCGATACTCACAGTTCGTAAGTTTTTCCATAATTGTCGTAAGTGACTTCGCTTGGAAAGTGTGTGCTTCATCTCCCATCACTACTCTAAATTGGTCAAACCATTCCTTAGGTTGTTTAGTGAGAGATTGCCACGTTGAAATTACGATAGGTGCTTTTGTGTTCTTATCAACACCACCTTGAATAGTGTATATAATATCTGGGTCACATCCATAATCTTTAAAGTCACCAGCCATTTGATGTACCAATCCAATTGTCGGAACGATAATCAAAGTACGATGACCGAATGCTTGATAGTAGTGTTGTTGAATTAAGTAAATGATTAATGATTTACCAGAAGATGTAGGACTTAATGATAGTGAACGTCTTTTACGTAAAGCGTTAACGATATATTCGTTTTGATAATCACGTGGAGTAAACTTACAATCGATTTCTTTTGCAAGTTGTATACCGTAATCATCATCAATCTGTTCATCTAACCCAATATTATCTGGTGCATTAAGAGTATAACCTCTATCGTCACAGAATTTTTTGAGGTGTGGAAATAGACCAACGTATAGTTTAGGTCTTAATGGTTGATATAAATGAATGTATCCATCCCAAACTCGCATTTTAACTTTTGGGTGGAATTGCCAACCTTCAGGTCGGAAAGAAAAGTGTTGAGCGATTTCTTGACGAACACCACCATCGGCAGTCACTTTCATGTGTACACTATTAATGTGTTCGACGTTAATCACTTCGCTCATAATTTATAACTTAATTGCTAATAAAATAAAAATACCAAATAGTATTAAATTCGTAAAGAAGATAAGTATTGCTAGAATAGTATGGTACCAAATCCATCTCGTACGATACGCGTTTTCTAAGGTTAAATCTTCTGGGTCTGACTCTTCTTCCATCACGGGAAGATTATGCATTAATGCTTGGTCGACCTTATTCTCTTCTAAAGGTTTCTCAATTAATTTTTGAAACCACTTTATCATTAATAATCTCCAGCTTGGAACTTTAGAATATCAATCATATTCTTAATAACGAAATTTCTGCTGTGTATCGTTTTAATAATATCTTCTAAATAGTTCGCGTTCGCGGAATGAAAGTCAATCGTTAAACTTAACTTAATAATATCCTTATCCGCTTGAATATATTTATCCAAGTCATTACGTAAAACTTTTAACTGAAAAGGTTTCCAACCCTGTTCATTAAGTGTTTCCTGGTCCATTGAACCATCGTAATACTCACGCTTTAATCTTTCAAGTTCTTTATATTCTGCTCTGAGTTTTTTAACACGTAAAACTTCTTTGTAATACATGTTATAGTATTTACTATGTAATAAAGGAATGCGCTTACTTTCACCAACTAAATTTGTTTCGTCGATGGGAGCATCCTTTGCCCATATTTCTGAAATTTGATTTGTATCCATTATTTAAAAATCCAACTATGCTTTTATTAACGGTACTATTATACCATAAAAAATAGCATTTGTCAACTGTTGATTAGTATATTTTTCTGATTTGGTAATCGAAAGGTTCCACGGTACGTATCTCAAAAGCTCTACCATTAATATCTTTACCTACAATATGATTAGGCGATTTCTTAGTAATCTTTTTGAGTTTATATTCGTGTTTACTTCGTGTGATGGTTTTTACACCTTCTTTTGAGATGGTCGCTTCTTTTTGATACCATACTGTAAGGTGGTACTCCTCGTAAATAACTTTCTTCCACCATTCAATTATTTTTTGCAAAATAACTCCTTTTACATTTTCTTAATGTCAAAAGCATCGTATCTCATAGTAACCGTTGCTTCTGCATATACAACGTCTTGTTGAGCGAGGTCAAGTGATATAGGTGTTAAACCTATTGGGAATGCGTTTGAGAATGTGAATTCTATATTAGGATTCTTATGAGAGTTCAATAACATAATAGTTATATCTGACTGGTCACCATCTACACTGTTCTTTAATTTATCATATTGCTCTAAATTATCTGGTGTACCAATGCCCTTTAACCATTCGTAAATCTCACGATAGTTTTCCATATTCTCATCAATGATAAACGTTAAATCTAAGTCAGCATAATTTAAATGGTCAGGCACGCTGTAGAACTTTCTCAAAGGTGTTTGAGTTTCAACAGGGTTTGCAGTCACACCAGGTACTAAAACCTTCTGACTGAAAAACTCCACATTAGGCAACCTCGCAATCTTGATTGCAAAGCCTCCAGTAGATAAATAGTTATTAATCGGCACTTATAGAATTCCTATATTGTAATTGATTTTTAGTTTATTTATTCATTGTGTGAGGATATAATATGTTAAACCCTAAAGCTCTTAATTTCGAACTTGATACGACAGGTCTGTCACTTCATCAAGTCAACCAAGTTTTTGAGCAAACCTTTATAAGAAAAGACTTTGACTGGTGGTATGAAGTACTCCCAGGAGATGTCGTTGTTGATATTGGTTCTCATATTGGTTTATTTGCTGCAGCATCTCTCGATAAAGGTGCGGACAAAGTTTATATGATTGAACCTAATCGTGATTTACTTAAGGTTGCAATTAAAAATGTAAGTGATTATATTATAGACCACACTATACAAAGGGTTATTCCTATTAATGCTGCAGTAGGAAAAGTCGATATGGATTCCGCGAATATATTTCGTAGTGCAATAGTACAAGAAAAGTTTGAAGAACCTCGATTGATTTCTTTACTTCAACTATGTGAAGAACAACAATTAAAACAAATCGATTTCTTAAAGGTTGATGTATCTGGTGCTGAATATAATATCTTAACTGCAGACAACATAGAGTTCTTATCTAATAATGTTCGTCATATCGCAGTTCGCTGTTATTTAGATGGTCAATATGGTGGTGAAGATAAATTTTCAAAATGGAGAGAAAATTTCTTATTACCGTTTGCCAAAAAGAATAAAGTGAATTGGCAAAACGAACAAGTAGGGAAAGGAATATTATCTGATTCTTGGAAGGAAACTATTGCAAACAATAGAGTGTTTATGATTTACATTACAAACTGGTAGGGTCCCAGTCAATTGTATTCGTAATATACATCATAAAAGAACGACCTTCTTCCCAATTCTTTCTACGTAAAGCTAAATCATCGAAAGCGAGTTCACGGTCATCGTGTTCTAAAAATCTTATTTTGTTTTCGTCAAAATGTTTTAGTATATTGTTACGAACATAAAGCCATCGCGATGGAGCTTCGGGAAAGGAGTCAAGGTGAAACTCCACCGCGATGTGTTGAACGTTATTTCGTAAAAATTCAACGTTCTCTAAACTAAAAATGTCATACTCTCCACCTTCACAATCAATCTTTAAATAATCAATCCACTCAATGTCATACTGTGTCATACAGTCTTTAAAAGACATGAGTTGAAATTTTGCAGAAGGTCCGAATATATTTTCGTAATGTTCTTCCTTACTACCAATAGCAACATTGATAGGGACCACTGGTGTCTCTCCGTGGTCAATAAAATAATCTGAGGTATTATCTAATAGAGTCTTTAAATGTTCCCTATTAGGTTCAATCGCGTACACGGAACGTGCGCCTCCGTCGAGCGCGAGACAAGTAAAGAATCCAACACAAGCACCAACATCCACACATACGTCACCAGGTTGTGGAGCGTAATACCATTCATAATCTTTCCTATGAAAGAATTCGTGAAACATTGTGTTAATGTCATTTAATGGTATGTTAGGAACTTTTAGGTTCTTGTTAAGATATCTTTTAATCACCAGTTATGTACCACGTTTGCTATTATGAAAAAGCACGTAAGAAAATTAACACCCACAATAATAGTACGAAGGATTGCAACGTAATTATCATAAGGTTCCGTTTTATCATCGGAAAATCCTCCTAGCGCGTATTTCCATATAGTCCAAAACTTAGACATTAGAATCCTGAAATCGGTTTCCAATTTTTTCAAAGTAACCATTTGGTCCTACTTCAAATATATCACCATATTGTATATCCATTTCATCTAATATCCAATGCTTGTGGTCCTCATCGGATTCTTTTACGATACGGAATCCGTTGTCGAACGTATTCATCATTAAATCTTTTACATTTTTAAACATATTAAATTTCCTCTAAGTCGGATGCGAATTGTTTTTTAGGAGATGTTGTTCTCCAGAATTTGAGTTCCTTATTTGCTTGCTTGATTTGTTTTTCAAGTTCAGTCACCAACTCTTTAGTCAAACTCATAATATTAAGTCGTAATAACTTATCACCATCTTCATTTGATACATGACTTTCTAATGTGGTTTGAATTTGTTTAATTACTTGGAGTTTAGTATTACCTTTAAACGTAATCTTATCATCAAGCACAGCTTCAATAAATTCTTTCTTAATAGTTAACCAATCGACTTCCCTAGTACATTGAATGATACGCTTATTAATACGTTCCTCTAATACTTTCATTTTATAATCGACAAAGTCTTTTACGATTCCACGAGCATCGTCATACTCTCGTAATTTTCCATCGAAGTCAATAACGGTTAAGTTTTGTGCGAATGGTTTAGACAATTTAAACTTTGAAATAATTTTATTCTTATTCCAATTAGCAGATGTGTTTTGCTTGAGTTTAACTTCGAATCTAAAACCTTCTTTATCACATAGGTCTTCATAAGATACGATATCACCATCATCTTCTAAACCATCTAATACTTTTACATAACTCTCACGGTCAAAACCGTACGGCACCTCGGTGATGGAGAGTTGTGTTTTACCACGCTTTGAGTAGGTGCCGTACACTGAATATTTGTTTGGTTCTTCTTTGTTCTGTTGAACAGTTCCACTAAACTCTGGGAACTTAACATCGATATAATTTTCGATATTACCTGTCTTTAAGTATTCTAAACATGCAGCTTTGATACTTTCAGGACAGTGAGGTAAAATGTTTGTTGCGAAACCAGTTGCAATACCTTTAGTGCCATTCACTAATACTAAAGGAATGACTGGTAAATAGAATGCAGGTGGTTCGTGTTCTGGGTCATCATGTACTGGACTTAAATCAACATCCTTAATATACTTATTGAAGTTGTCATGTAACCTCGTATAAACGTAACGAGGTGCACCAGCTTCTTGAACTAATCGTGTTCCAAATGAACCTCGACCTTCAATTAAACAAATGTTGTTATTCCAGGTTGCAGCCATAAGTTGTCCTGAGCCTGCCGCAGAACCCTCACCATGATTATATCCATAGTCACTAATAATACCACTCACCGCAGAAACTTTCTTAAAGTCTCGTTTAGAATTAATAATAGATGAGTAGAGATAGAACCTTTGTACTGGTTTTAATCCATCAATCATATTTGGAATAGCACGTGACTCAACGGTATACATCGCAAAAGACTTCCACTCATTTGCTGCTACCGATGAAATAGGATAGTTATCTTCTGGATAACTCGTAACTTCTTCTGTAAACATCGTTAAATCACTCATAATATTTTTCGGTTCCTTTCCCTGTTAAAAATTCGTCTCTAGTTACGATACCATTTTTAGTATCATCAATTAATTGTAGAGCATTTGCTCTTGTTATTTTATCTTGTTTGTAAGCCCATAATATTTTACACTCAAAGGCTTTACACCTTTTTGGTCTGTTTTCATATATGGAACATTTATTTTCATTGGTAAGATTTATACAAGGTAGTATTAAATCATCTCCACCTTCAACTCGAACTTTATCGAATATTGTACCATTACAACAAAGCCCACAGTCGAAACATATATTATCCAAACATAAACTCCTTACGAAGTTGTGAGTCTTTTCCAAACATCATTTGGAACATACCAGCATCGTCGACAGTAACCACATCATAAACTGGCTCATTAATAATTTTATCATACTCATCTTCAGTTAATGAACCAAGACCTTTTATGTATCTGTGTTTCCAATCACCATTGTCAGCTTTAAAGGTAGATGCTTCTTCGTAAGTATAGAACCATTTTAAATCAGCACCCTTAGTTGAAATCATAATTGGTGTTCTTGTAATCTTGACTCTTCGTTCATTTAATAAACGAGGCCAGAACTTATAGAAGAACGCGATTAATAAAGGACTAATATGTCCAATACCATCGTGGTCAGCATCAGTCAGTGTTGCAATATGTTTATACGTCATATTTGTAACGCTATCTGGGTCATTAATATCTAATCCCAATACAGCAACCAACTCACTGAGTTCTTTATTCTTTAATACATCAGCGGGTTTCATATCCCAAGTATTCATAATCACACCACGTAATGGAAATGCTCCAATCGTATCTGGATTACGTACCTTCAATAAGAATCCCATAGCACTATCACCCTCTACAATCTTAAGTGTAGCGTCATCTTTATTAGCTGCAATATGTTTCGCAACTTTAACTTTACGTAATTTCTTTTGAGCTAATGTCGCAGCACGTTTGTCAGCCGCTAATTTCTTCGCAAGTTGAGCTTCAATAATAGGTTCAATAATTTCAGGTGTGTTCATTATCTTATTAGCAAAGAAAACAAAGTCCTTTACTTCAGCACCTTCTAAATGTTCCTTAACATTGCTCATAGGGTTCGTTAATCTTTCCTTAGTTTGACTATCAAACTTTGGATTGACGAAATTACGAGCAAACATTACGAATGTTAAACCATTCTTAATCGTAGCTTTTACAACTTCAATCTTATGTTTACGCTTAATCTTAGTAACGAGTTCGTCGACTACTCCATTGATTATATAATCGACATAGTTACCACCTTGTCTTGTATTCACACCATTGACGAATGAGTTAGACCTAAACCCGTCTTCAGATGGAGCGAAGAAGAACGAAAGGTTATCTGACTTTTCAACAATAGTACTCTCATTAAATAATGCAGCGTATTTTTTCAAGTCAGTTACTCGTACGCGCCTTTTATTAAAAGAAAAACTAATCTCAGGAAAAGCCATTTGAAGAGACATTAATCTATCTTCAATTAGTGATACTGTGTCAAGCTCATTTAATGAGTCAACTTCAAATAAGTCAAAGTCTGGAATGAAAGATACCTCAGTACCATTTCCTTCCTTTTGCTTTTTCGAAATTTTCAATGAGTCAGCACCATCTAAACATGTGACTTCAATCATCTTTCCGTCAGACCAAGTTTTACCTACGAACTTTTGAGATAAGAAGTTTGTCGCAGCAGAACCAACACCATTGGTTCCTATTGTAACACGTTCATCATCAAAAGAAGTACCCGCATTTACTTTCGTCCATGCAGCAACTGGTCTGAGAATATTCTCATTAGATGTTTCATCGAATATCTTGTCTTGTGGAATACCTCGCCCATTATCAGTGACAATAATCTTATCACCATCAATAGACACATTAATCTTGTTCGCGTATTTAAAATTCGTACGAATCGCTTCGTCAATCGAGTTATCGAGAATCTCGTCCACCATTTTAGATAATGCTGGTACATACGTACATGTCTTCCATTCACCAATTAAAAATCTTTCGATTTCCTCTTGTGAGCTAGAACCCATATACATCCCGATACGCTCTCGAACATGCTGTCGAGCGGTAAGAATTCTAAACTGTTCAGTCTGTTTAGTCAAGTGTTATCTCCATCGTGAATTGTTATTCTAACACAGTTCTCGTCAAATGTCAACTGTTTTTTTCATTAATTGCGTATAACCTGTTAGACTAATTAATTATAAGGATATTCCAAAAGAGTCTAAAAAAAGTGAAAAAAGTTATTGACATTTGCTTTGAAGTAGTATAGAATGGTACAGTATTTTGGTTGAAAAGGATTATATATTAATGAACATTTACGAGATTTACGTCCACGGTATCAGCAAAGGTCTGATTAAAGCCTGGTCTGAATCCGCTGCTCGCGAAACCTATTATATGCGTCACGGTGACGCTTCTGGTTTCTGGTTTGGTTATGAAGATATTAAGGTGATTAAACGATAATGACTACTGCATTTATTAAATTTGATATGGAAACTTTCAAGGGCGGAATCCCCGCTGGATATGAGATGGTTGAGTACGAAGAAGGTACTGACCCTATTGAAGATGGATTGGTCCTGTTGGATTTTTCTGAAGTTGGAATGTTTGGATTCCGTAACCCACAACATGCCTTTATTTCTTTTTCAAATTGAAAATAATTGCACTTTTTTCAATAAAACAGTTGACAAATGCAAAAAAACTTGTTATAATGGTTACATAATGGAAAAAGGAGTTAATATGGAAAAGGTAAATATTTTTGAGAAAGGCCCAACTATCGTATTTGGGCATATTAAAGAGGCCGCTGAATGGGTTTGTTCAGATTGGCCTGAAGGTGCTGGTTTCCAATCATCTGACAGAAATGCTGTTTTTAGAGATGCTTTGAGAAATACAATCGGTGCTGCTAACGCGGAAGCGTTTTTCAAAGGTCAACTTGACCTCAACGAAACTGAACTTTCAATGTTCAAAACTGGCGTAAACAACGCAATTTCTGATGTGTTCGCCCAGGAGGCAATATGAGTCACTGGGTAAACGACCAAGTTATAGATAACATTACAACTGACGTAATGAGTCTGGTAGAAACAAATGGTGTTTGGGGAATGGGTGGTGTAGTTGATACTATTGCCGCTGAGTTCGGTACTGAGAAACTTCCTCATACAAAAGATGATGATGAGCTTATTGACGCTCTTATCGAAATGAGATTTGAAAACATGGGAGGAGAATAGTGGACGACAAGTACATTAAAATTTTGGCTGAACAGTCAATTAGAGGGGGAGAACAAAGGTACACTGAAGCTCAAATTAGAGCTATGGTCGGTGCACCTACTAAAGAAGAAGAAGAAACCTGTATGTGCGGTGAACCTATTAACGAATGTGATGACGCATACTCTCACATAACTCACGGAGTTTAAAATGAAGAAATTTTTATTTTCAGATAGTCCTAAAGATGCTCTTAAAGATTTAGGATTTGGTATTGGTGCTGTTGTTTCGATTGCAGCAGTTATGTTTCTATTAATCGGATTTATGGAACTGATGAATCTCTCAGATGATACCATCAAGTTCGCGCTTGCGATTCCTTTATTCCTGTACGGTACGTACATGTTTGGTAGTCTCACAAGGGATATTTTTACAAAAAGTTGAAAAAACAGTTGACATTCACAAAAGACTGTGTTAGAATGGAAACATAAATTGGAAAAGGATTATATTATGTTGAAAGTTAAACCACGTACTGAATTTGTTAGTACCTCACTTCAAGGATACCTCGTATCCTCTTACGCAGACTTAGTCAAAGTCTTCGGTCAACCTCAATGTACAGAAACTTCCGGCGACGGTAAAGTTGATATTGAGTGGGAACTCAAAATTGAAGATAAAGAATTTGAAACAACTCGTAACGTAACCATTTATAATTGGAAAGATTATGACGGTGGTTATGCTGCTATGAGTAACAGTCAATATGAATGGCACATTGGTGGAATGAGTTCCATGGATGCTATTCAGTTGAAGCTATATTATGAAAACAAAATGGAGGCTGCATAATGTCGTATTACGATGACCCAGATGTTCGTATTGCCGAACAAGAAATGAAGCGCAATAAGCAAGCTAACAAGAAGTTAGCAAAAATGAGAAGTGATGATTTCACTTTATATCATGACGATGATAAGTTCGATATGTTCGAAGTAACTGGTCGACATGATTTTGGTATAGGATTTAGTGACGACTATTAGGTAAATGGAACTTATAGGTATAATCCTTGCTTTTGCTGTATTCATCTTTATAATGATGGGTCTACTTAAAGCAGTCCTAGGAACCTTAGAATTTATGTGGGATAATTGGTGGGTAATATTCTTCTTCTTATTCCTTTTTGTTATATTGATATAACAAAATGTTATACAAAAACAGTTGACAAATGACTCTAACTATGGTAGAATGGCTACATACTAATCAACAAGGTAATGAACTATGATGGTTTCTTTCTCTGGTCCACGAGGTGGTAAACTAGATGTGGGGCTTCAAGCCTATGCCCTCCTGGCAATGAAATCGTTCGCAAAAAATCTTGGTATCAACCGGTTGCGTACGAATATTCTAGTAAACTTTCACCACAAACTATATGTTGACACACCCAATGCTAGTGAAGGTCTTTGTGAATCTCTGGACCAGAGAAACTTTATTATCGATGTAGCACTTTATGGTGATTGGTTAAGTACCCTCGCTCATGAAATGGTACACGTCAAACAATTTGCAAGAGGCGAATTGGATGCACAGTTAACACGGTGGAAAACCAAGGACCACCACAATACGGAATATTGGAATCAACCTTGGGAAAAAGAGGCTAGGCGCCTCCAACACAAATTGACAAATGAATTTAGGAAGGAATACGAATAGTTATTGCGCCCTTAGTTCAGTTGGATAGAACAACAGCCTTCTAAGCTGTGGGTCCCAGGTTCGAGTCCTGGAGGGCGCGCCAAATAAAGCCTCGGTGGTGAAATAGGTAAACACAAGGGACTTAAAATCCCTCGACCTTACGGTCTTGTCGGTTCGATTCCGACTCGAGGCACCAAATACGGAGTATAGCGCAGCCTGGTAGCGCATCTGCTTTGGGAGCAGAGGGTCATAGGTTCGAATCCTATTACTCCGACCAATGATAAATACAAAGTTATGAATGATAAAGATTTAGAAAAATGGATTAATAAGAATCCTTGGAAAGCAAACGTAATCTATCCCGCACTTGGGATAGCGACGGCTTTATTTGTTCAGTACACTTGTATACAGATAATTGATTCTTTCGTGACGGGTAAATGGATATAGAGTGGAAAAAGCATAAAGCAATAAGTGAACTACTTGGTATAGATTTAAAGTGTCCACATTGCGAAGAGGTCTTAGAGAGAAATGAAGAAAGTAGAGAAGAGGAAAAATCCAGTAGCGAAATACGGTCATAAATATAACAAAGCCGTCGTAATGACAGACAGAAAAAAGGCTGCTAAACGCGGTTATACTAAACATCCTATAAGAGAGGAAGATGGATAAAGACTTTACAATTGAAGTTTATAGAGAAAAACTTAAAGTTCAAGAAAAAGAACTAAATAAACTTAGAGCCGATGTTAAACTCTACAAGAAAATGGTTGAAGAAGAAAACACACAAAAGTATGAAGCCTATAAAAGGATTCACGAACTTCAATCAGAGTTAGGTAAATTAAATGAGACTATTGGAAACTAATTACGGAGACGTAAGAATATTTTCAGAAAGACCTTATGGTTATAAGAGATACGTTGTTCAATGGGAAAATTGCCCTAATGGAAGAACAACTATGTACTCAGGATTGTGGTACAGCTTAGATAAGGTTAAGAGTTTAGTAGAAAAAGAATTAGAAAGTTTGCCGGATTAGCTCAGTTGGTAGAGCAACTGATTTGTAATCAGTAGGTCGTCAGTTCGAACCCGACATCCGGCACCAAACACGTGGGGCTGTAGCTCAGTTGGGAGAGCGCCTCCCTTGCACGGAGGAGGTCGCAGGTTCGACCCCTGTCAGCTCCACCATTAGGATATTATGAAGAAAGAAGAAAGATACGAAGACGTACCAATTGAAGATAAAGGAAGTTTAACTATGTCGGATTTTTTAATGGCGATGATTCCGGTGATTGTGATATTACTTGTTTTATATCGAAATGACGTACTATGAAGAAAGAAGCTTTTGTATTTGATGTAGATGGTACGCTCACGCCAGCACGCGGAACAATCGAACCAGAATTTCACGATTGGTTTTTAGACTTTACTAAAAACAATGATTGCTATTTAGTAAGTGGAAGTGATAGACCAAAAACAATCGAACAAATTGGTTTCGAGATATACGACCAAATGCTAGGTGTATACCAATGTAACGGAAATGAGTTATGGTATAAAAATAGGCGAGTAAAAACAAACCCTTGGAAGCCATCGTATGAACTCACACACTACCTCAAGAATAGACTACATCATAGTCCATATCAACCTAAGACAAATAACCATATCGAAGTTCGCACAGGTATGATTAATTTTTCTACTGTCGGTAGAGCTGCAACTCAAGAACAACGTAAAAAATACTTTGAATGGGATAAGAATTATCTCGAAAGAAAAAATTTGTGCGATGACATAAATAGAAAGTTTACAGATTTACATGCAACAGCAGGTGGAGAGATAAGTATAGATATATCTCCTAAAAAGGCTGACAAGTCTCAAGCTGCTTATGATTTAAAAGAAGAATACGAAAGGTTAGTCTTTTTTGGTGATAGAACAATGCATGGTGGAAACGATTACTCAATAGCTTTAGTAATTGAACTCGGTAAAATGGGTGAAGTCCATCAAGTAGAAAATTATGAAGAAACTTGGGAACATCTAAAAGTGATATCCAAATATAAATGGGAGATTGGAAATGAAGAAAAGAAATGTTGAAGCTAGAAGATTAGGTGCTTACGAGCGTTTAAAGGAATCAAAATTTTTCCCTAAAACAAATGCAGCCGGTCATGAACGTACTCAAGAAAAGTGGCAAGCAAGAAAAGATAAAGAATTAGAAATACTCAAAAAGAGGTGTAATGTATGAGTACAGAAGGAAGAATAAAATACACCTACAACCACCCAGTTAAAGAGGGTGTCACATTAGAAGTTGTAGGTATCGAAGAAAAGGTAGAGGGTGATACTACCTATGTTCGTAGAATCGATGGATACATTGTAGATATCCCAACTACGAATATTACGAACAAGGAAACATTAAGTTAATGATACGTAGTGAGCGTGGAGAAAAGAAATTAGATTGGTATGTTAAGTGGATAGCATCAGCTCTCGTATTATCAGCAATTATTTTTCGTTCATCTGGTCCAGATTACCATTTATTAGATTTATATTTTAGTTTTTTTGGTATTGGACTATGGATGTGGGTTTCGATTTTATGGGAAGACCGAGCACTTATTCTTTTGAATGGTGTTGGATTCTCATTTTTAGCTATGGGTATTATGAAAGACCATGGTGCATTTTGGATTAACTTTTGGCAATCATTGCTAGGGTTGACAAATTAAAATAAATGTGTTATAATAACACTTTACATCTCCTCTTAGCTCAGTTGGATAGAGCGTGTGGCTACGAACCACAAGGCCGGGAGTTCGAATCTCTCAGAGGAGGCCAATCAAGGATATATTATGGAAATAGTTGAAAAAAGTAAATTACTAGAAGCATTAAAGAAAGGAACGGTTACTGTATCCTTTCGTAAAATTGACACAGGAGAATTGAGAGTAATGCCATGCACTCTGAATCCTGAAGTTTTAGAAGCAAATGGAGTCAAGAATAAAGTTGATTACTCGTCTACTGAAACTGAGGCATTCCCTGTCTGGTCATTAGATAAAAACGCATGGCGTTCATTTAGATTAGATACCGTAGAAGGTTGGGAGGTTTTAGGTGAGTAACGCAGAAAATAATAGAAGAAGTGAAATTCGCATGGACGGCGAAGTTTACGTTGTTGACTTATTTGAAAATAATAAGTTAGTTGAGTCAAGAAGACTCGAAGGTAAGAGCATGGCTTTTGCAACTGATGTTTCAAACAATTGGGACTCAGGTCTAATTCAATTACTCGTAGACTAATAAATAGAGTAATAACTTAGAGGAACTTATATGGCTCTGCAATCGTCAGGCGCAATTTCAATGTCGCAGATTCGAAATGAATTCGGGTCTAGTTATGCATTGGGAAGTTATTACAGAGACGCATCAGACCCGTATATAGGAACGATTCCAGCATCTGGTTCAATTGCTTATAATGACTTTTATAGTTCATCAAGACGCACAGCAAGGTTATCCTCAGGAGGTGGAAATAGTTATTATTCTAATGGAGTCTTTGGTAGAAAGATTGGTTGGTCTGTTGCGAATGGAAGTCAGTTCTGGCATTATGAATTTGGATATACTAATAACGCCTTTGGTTCCTCTACAAGGTCTTCTAACATTTCAACAACCGCAGCACTTGGCGGAATTCATACGGTGTATTATGGAAACCATAGACACTTAACAGTATCGCATCGTAGTGGTTCTAATAGTGGGTGGACATATTTAGATTTTAAAGTACCGTTAACATGGAACTCTTCAGCGTTAACAACTATCACAATTCAAAGAGGTTCTGGTAGTGGTGGAACGTATAGAGGGTTTAAAAGAAACTTTGGTAGCTCAGCGCAACAAGCATATTACTCTTGGAGTTGGTCTTGGGAATCTTGGCAATGGAATAACATTGCAAGAATTGCATCTGGTCTTATTAATAGTTATTATAATGGCCATAATTGGTACATAAGAATGAGGTAAAAAATGATAGATTATAAAATTGTAAAAGTAGATTGGATTAATAAAGTCGCACAGATTCGATATAGTAAAACGAACTGTGAAGATTATTATATCGCAACTACAACTAGTGAGATTGACTTCACTGAAGAGTGGATTCATAATCAAGCAGCTGAACGAGTTCAAGAAGCGGTATCCTTTTGGGATGCAGCTGCAACAATGGAAACGATGGAACTTGAAAGTGATGGTGGTACTTTAGAAGATGTAGTATATGAACCAGAACCAGATTGGGACCCATCAATCGAAAGATTAGAACCAAATAAAACTGTTGCTGATGATGGAACAATCACTTATGGTTGGACAAAGGTTCCTCTTGATGCTCAACAAATTGGTGCAAATATTCGTATGCAAAGAGACGAATTGCTTCATCACTCAGACCACTATGCATTATCAGACAGAACACTAAGCACAGAAATGGCAGAATATCGTCAAGCACTAAGAGATATTACAGACCAAGAGACATTTCCAAACAGTGTTACCTGGCCCACAGAACCTATAGATTAATATGTCCGGTTCAGTCAAATTTTACGCATTAGTGACTCGTAATATTTACGCGGTCAAGCGTCACATCAATACAATTCCAAAAGAAGATTTGTGTATTATTATTAATACGCAAAATTCTGACTTTGAAACAAGAGCTGCTGCATGGTGTGTTGAAGAAGGAATAGAGCATTACATTACAGTTAGTGATGGTACTGCTGCAACTGGTAAAAACACTGTCTTCGAAAAATTTTTAGAATCAGATAATGATTACATGGTATTAGTTGATGGTGATGACTATATTACTAATCACGGTGTTTGGACATACAAACAAGTAGCAGCATTAGACACTCCACCCGACGTACTCGCAATTGAATATCAAATTGGTGTTCACTATGCTGCAGGATATAATCCTATTATATGTCACGATATTCCTATCGTTACTGCAGAAACAGAAATGGACCCAGAAACACTTCATACTCAAGCCACAAGGTGTTTTAAATTTGACAAAATGTGGTGGGATGATGCATGTGCAGGAAGATTAGTTGAAGTTGGTCCGAATGACCCAGATGATTTTGCAGCGAGCCTTGCGGTTGTACATAAATCTTGGGCAAACCATTGTTATAAGTACATCAACAATTGGGAAACTCATTCTCGTTTAGTATGGTTTAGTAAAGCAGCAATTAATACAGGATTAAGATTTGACCCAGCACACGTGGTGGGTGAAGATACAGTATTATATTTTGAATTAAAACACGAACACGCTCAAGGTAATATTGTAATGAAACACATATTCGACAGATATCCTACTTACGTATATGATACACGTATTGGTGGTATCGTTGAAATGCAAAAAGACGAAGGTGGATTTGAAAGAGGTTGGTTATCTTGGTTATCAGTACTTGTCGATAAGTATGATGAATTAGAAGCTGCAGGTAAAATGCACGAAGAACGTATTCCAGAACTTATGATACATACCTACACTCCACCAGAAGAAACTTTTAATGCAGATGATTGGGATATAGTATGGCCAGAAGGTTATAAACCCGATTGTAATAAACTCGTTAACTTCCCAGGCAAACGAATAATCAAATTCTAAAAGGAAATATAAAATGAAATACAAAGGCAGTAATGTTGAAACCCTCACTCACTCTAAAAAAGCAATTTTAGATAGAGAGATGAAACCCTATGATGGACTTTCAGAAGGCCCTTTCAAAACAGTATTTGATAAGATGGAAGGTGTATTTAGAAAAGAAGTCGTTAACTATAAAATCCGTGATGGATATCTTGTAAAAGAAACTTCAGTAAGAGATTTTAGAAATGGTGACTATCACGACACCACAAAAACAGAAACAATTTGTGACGTAGCTAAAAGACTATGATTCCAGAAATGATAGCATTCTGGATTATACTCGGAGTTACGGTAGGATTCGTAGGAAAGGAATTGTATATCCTTTTAAAAAATACAGATTAAAAAAAAGGGGCTGAACGCCCCCTTTCTTATTATTGCTTACTGAAAGCTTTTCCAGCTTCAGATATACCAAAAGCACCTAATGTTACCACAACAAATGATGTGTAAATAGTATCTGAAATCACTAAATCTTGTCCCCAGAATGCTGTGACTAAGTCACAGATACCAAAAACAGTCATTAAAGCAAAGGATATAAATCCAATGATTGATTTCTCATTTATATCATTTTCGTCACGGAACAGCGCACCAAATGAAAACTTTTGTGCAGGTTTAGCAGCTGCTGTTGCAATCTGTAATTCCTTACTCAATTGTTCCATTTCTTTGATTTTATCTTGAGCTTCATCAAGCTTAAGCACCATCTCAGTATATTTTTCAATATCGATGGTTGCTTCACCTCTTCCGGTGTCTACTGTTTCTTTAGCCATGTTTTACCCCTCTGATTTCCATAGAGTCCATGCACCATAGAGTAATCCACCCCATGCTACAAGGTCAATTAAGCCACCTAGAACTAAGTAACCACCACAAACAGCAATGATAACACCACCGTCTAATGACGTTCTTTCACCTAAACGTGAAACAACCCAGTCTTTTCCTAGGTTAACATAACCTTTGATTAAATCGAGATTTAACATATATTTCTCCTTTGTGTAATCAGACTATAAAATCTGACCTACTCTTTTGTGCAGTGTGACGAACACCGCTTTTAGTTACATAAGGGTCTTTTTCAATTCCCTTTGTTCCTTCGCTTCCAATAATCATCAAATGGAATATTGCTATAAAGCTAGGTACAAGGAATGCAACTAAGATAACACCGTCAATCATATTAAACCTTAAAACTTACTGAAACACCACATCCGCAAGAAGCATCTTCTCTTGGGTTAATGATGTTAAAAAATTCATTTAATCCTTCTTTTTTCCAATCAAGCGTACAACCTTCTAAATAGGGTACACTTTGATTATTAACTACGAGATTGAAATTGCCGTAATCTACGACATTATCATCTTCATTAATATTATGAGCATATTCAATAACATACTCCCAACCAGCACAACCACCAGGAATAACACCAACTCTGATATTACTTGGGCTCGAGCCTGCTGTTCTCTCAATCGCTTTAGATACTGCTTCATTTGTTAACTCTATCATGTATTTTCTAGTCTCTCAATCCGTGCATTCAATTCTGGCCATACATCGAACTCATGCAGTTCTTTGCATGGGTGAGAATCTTTCTCTAATTTTTCTATTCTTTCTTCTAGACGAACAAGCAATTGTTCAATCTTTTCAAGCTGTTTTTCCATTGAACATATTCCTCTCGTGGATTCGTTAATTATTTATATATAGAATTATATACGAAACAGCTATATTTCATGTAGGAGTGACCAATGGCAAATAACCTTAAAGAATTAACAAGAGCTCATCATGACAATGCAGAACGTACAGAGTTTGCAGAACTATTAATGTCAGATGAGATTCCACCTCGATTATATCAATTATATTTACATGCTCAAGCTCAAAATTATATGGCGCTTGAGTCCGCAGTTAGTGTACCGATGGAAGTTGAACCTATCTTTAGGTCTTCATTAATTGAAGAAGATTTACAAGAACTTGAAACAATGTTCGACCTTGAAGAAGTAGAAGATAATTATAACTCAACAACAGAATACAACGCTCACATTCAAACACTTTTAGAAAAAGATGATAACGATGGTTTACTTGCTCATCTATACGTAAGACACTTTGGAGATGCTCACGGTGGCCAGATGATTAAGAAACACGTGCCTGGTAGTGGTACCATGTATGAGTTTGAAAATAGGGCTGGATTGATTAAAGATGTTCGTGAGTTGCTTCACGATGGTATGGCAGATGAAGCAAAAATTTGTTTTGAGTATGCTGAAAGATTATTCCATGAACTAATGGAAGATTATCACGCAAACCCAGATGAGTTTAAATCTGCTGAAGCAATCCTTGTAGAAAATTCAGATTATAATTGGGAATGATAGAATCAGAATTATTTGATAGATTGAGAAATCTATCTCAAGAACTTATCAGTCTCTTCGACCGAAGTATGACACAGTATGACAATCCAGAACATACTGCAGATTTAGAAGGTTGGAGTGACTGGTTTTGGTCAAGTGATACAATCAGAAAAGCACACCTTAAAACAATCGAACCCGTAGGTAATAATAAACTATGGTTAATGCACATCAATATATTCCCACACTTTGATGTCGACCTTCCTATCTTTGGTTTAGATATCGTTGCCAATCCCAAAAAGATATCAGGATGTTTCTGTGATTACTCACCTTTAACTGAGAGACCACATCCTTTCCTTGATAAGTTCTCATTAGAGACAAAAGACCTTGCATGGACGAGGGCTAGAGAAATGCCAGATTGGGCGTTAGAAATCTTTTCACCAAACATCGTAGGTGCGGGTAGCATACGCGAGGGAGAAGAAACTGACCAACTTTGTAATATGGCATTCAACCTTGCATCATTCTATTGTATGGAAATGGATAACCCAGTACATCAAAAAGTTGAAGGACTCAACACTCATGAAGCTCAAAACAAATATTGCCGTAATCAGAAAATGAATCGTATGCTTCATTCCTCAATACTCGCAATGGGTATTACTGAAGAACGTAAGAATCAATATGTTGAGAATGTACTATTCCAAGAAGTATAACTTTTGTCAAACTATTCATAATTGGAATACAATAAAATACCGCAGTTTAACATAAAATTAATATAAAATATCAATTTTCACGTATATATAAATCCGTTGAATAACAGTTCAACACCACCACTTAACCAAATCTAAGGAGAAAAATTAACAATGAGAATGTTAGTTATCGCTGCGTCTCTCGCAGCAATGGGATTGAGTTCAGTTGCAATGGCTGAACCTAAGGATTATGTAGCACGTTTGAATGATGACGGACTTTACTGTGCTCGAGTAGAAACCGTAGGAATCAATGGTCTTACTCAACGTAAAACACGATGCAGAACATTAGAACAATGGGAAGCAAAAGGTTATATTATTAATACGGCCAAGGACCCACGCGAGGTAGAATAAAATGTTAAGAACAATCAGAAACTGGACTCTGGGTGTGGCCTTTTTCGGGTTGTGCATGTTAGGCTTTTTGGCTCCAATCATCTGGCCCGACCTCTACGAACCATTCCACTCCCCACTTTATGGAATGCCTCTCGTTCAGCATCATGTTGAACTCTGCGACTTACATAAGTACAATGTTTTAGATACCTGCAATAAAGCAAAAGATATCTGGATTGTATAAATAACAGTTGACAATCACGTAAAACTATGGTATAATGGTCGGAGTAATGAGGAAACTTGTTACTCCGATTTTTATCACAGTTGAAAATAATTAAAAAAAACAGTTGACAATCTGTTCATTTTATAGTATAATATACTGTATAAACTTGGGATAGTTATATGCCTAATAAGGGAGAACAAAAAGATATGTCAGTTGTTGCAATGACACCAGATAAAGTACATCATGAAATTTCTAAAAATATATCAAGAGGCGTTCCTTATATTGATGCCCTTGTAGATTTTGCAGAAAAGAATAACATTGAAATTGAAACCGTAGCTCAAATTGTAAAGAAATCTTCGATACTTCGAGAGAAAGTACGTACTGAAGCAGTAGGTCTCAAGATGGTGAGGAAAGATGAGCCGGATATCACCGACCATATTAAGTGATAGTTCATATGAAGCTTACGTAAAATACCTTGCATTAAGGAAACATTTTAGTACAGACAATTATGACTTTTTTAAATATAATGGAAAGGTCCGTGCATCCTACGAAACTTTCATGGCACGCAATGACGCATATTTTTTCGCTAAACTGGCGAAAAGAGACGATTACATAAACTTAATATTAGCGAATGTAATCTACAAACCTGATATCTGGGTACGAGAAGTCCTCGAAGAGGAAGCTCAAAATAGATATATAGAATGGAAGCGAAAACAAGATTCTTTGAGTCATGTTTTCAAATCTGAGTTGGTTCATCTATTAGATGACTACCAACAAAACTTTGTATCACGAGACGGACAGCATCCTCATATAATGACGATGTTTAGTCAAAAGAAAATTTCATTAGAAACTTTCACTATTCTCTCACACCAAGCGAAAATATTTTCATATTGGAGTGAAAAAATAGTTGACAAAATCGTCTCATGTGATATAATAAACAAGTCTAAGAAATATAAGCCTTTCTTAGATTACAATGAAGAAAAGTTTAAATCCATTACACGTGGATACTTTTTTTGATTGTCGCAATACTACGCAAAATAACGCTATATAAAGGAGAAAAATTATGGCAACTACAAACTTTGCTTCGTTAAAGAAGAATCGTTCTAAATCTCTCGATAAGCTTAATGCTCAACTCGAGAAAATCACTACCAAATCTTATTCGGACCCGAATGAAGGTAAATTTTGGAAACCAACTAGAGACAAAGCCGGTAACGGATTCGCAGTAATTCGTTTCTTACCTGCGCCTCAAGGTGAAGAAATGCCTTTCGTTCGAGTATGGGACCACGGGTTCCAAGGTCCTACAGGATTATGGTATATCGAAAACTCGCTTACAACTCTTGGTCAAGATGACCCAGTATCTGAGTACAACTCCAAACTTTGGAACTCAGGTGTTGAAGCTGATAAAGACCAGGCTCGTAAGCAAAAACGTAGATTGAAGTATACTTCTAATATCTACGTGGTGAAAGACCCAAGCAATCCAGAAAACGAAGGAAAAGTTTTCCTATACGCTTTTGGTAAGAAAATCTTTGATAAGTTGAATGACTTAATGAATCCTACTTTTGAAGATGAAGAACCAGTAAATCCTTTCGACCTATGGGAAGGTGCAAACTTCAGATTGAAAATTCGTCAGTTTGAAGGTTATCCAAACTATGATAAGTCAGAGTTTGATGCACCATCAGCATTGTTCGAAGACGATGGAGAATTGGAAACCGTTTGGAATTCGCAACATTCACTACAAGACATTGTAGACCCTAAGAACTTTAAGTCCTATGCGGAATTAAAGACTAAGCTTTACAGAGTACTTGACTTATCTTCTGATGAACCAGTTGCTCAGTCAACATTTGAAGAAGACACTAGTGATGATGACTTGACGTTTGATGCTAAAACAGCTCAAGCGCCTGAACCGACACCAACAGCAGAACCTAGTGTTCAAGCTGATGATGACGATGATGATTTGTCAATCTTTAAAGAACTCGCAAGAGGTTAATGATGCGTATGGGAGGGTAGCCAATCCCTCCCTATTTTTTAAAGGAGAAACAAATGACAGATAACAAAATTACAGAATCAATCGTTGATTTTGATTTTGGTTTTACAGCCATGGATGCTGATGAACTCGACGTTGTTCAGCAATCTAAACTTGAAGCTGAGACAAAAGCTGCTGCTGCAACAAGCGCATCAGAAAAAGCTCAGTTATTATATGATGCAATAGTACCATTACTAAATAACCTAAAGGCAAATCCTGAAAAGGATTATATCTATTGGCCCGACCGTTATTCGAAGCTAGACGCTTTTGCAGATAAATTATATCAAATATTAAGTGGAGAATAATATGAGTCTATTAGATAAAATGCTAAAAGCTGGTTCAGTCAAAGGGTCGACTGTTCTCAGTAAAAGTTCGTTCTTTAACGAAAAAGACCCAATTCAAACAGAACTACCTATCGTAAATATCGCATTCTGCGGTTCTTTGAAAGGTGGTTTACTTCCTGGTCTCACGGTTGTAGCCGGTGAATCTAAAAGTTTCAAAACATTATTGGGACTTTATTGTATGAAAGCATACCTTCAAAAATATCCAGAAGGTGTTGCAATCTTATATGATTCAGAATACGGTATTACGCCTGAATATTTGGAAAGCTATAATATTGATACTAATCGTGTTATTCACGTTCCTATTGAAGACGTTGAACAATTAAAGTTTGATGCTACTAAAAGGTTAAACGAAATTGAAAAGGGCGATAAAGTATTCATCATGATTGACTCAGTAGGTAACCTCGCTTCTCGTAAAGAAGTTGAAGATGCTGAAAATGAAAAGTCAGTTGCTGACATGTCACGTGCTAAACAGCTTAAATCTTTATTCCGTATCGTTACACCTAAGCTCACTGGAAAGGATATTCCAATGATTGCTGTTAACCATACCTATAAGGAAATTGGATTGTTTCCAAAGAACGTGGTGTCTGGTGGTACCGGTATTTACTATTCGGCTAACCAAATCTTTATTATATCTAAAGCTCAAGAAAAGCAAGGTACTGAACTACAAGGGTTTAAGTTTACCATTAATATTGAGAAATCAAGATATGTTAAAGAAAAATCTAAGTTACCATTCACAGTCTTATATGACACAGGTATCCAAAAATATTCAAGTCTATTTGACTTAGCTCTTGAATCTGGTCACTTGACGAAAGCAAATCAAGGCTGGTACAATTTGGTAAATATGGATACAGGTGAGATTATTGAACCAAAACGTAGACTCAAAGATATTGAAGCTGATGAAGCATTCTTCAAAGGTCTTATTGATGATAAGCGTTTCAATGATTTTGTTGAGAAGAAATTTAAACTCACTATGATTGATAGTGTAAGCGAGGAAGTAGAAGATGATAGAGAAGACGATATTATCGAATCTGATTCTGAATGAGGATTATAGCCGAAAGGTTTTTCCTTATCTAAAAGAAGAATATTTTGAGGATATTGCTCTTCGTAAAGTCTTTTCGACTGTCTCTGAATACGTAGACAAATACAAAGAGCCTCCTTCAGTTGAGGCTCTGAGAATTGCTGTTGATAATCGTAAAGATTTAAACGAAGATAATTACAATCAAGTAAATGAACTCATTAATACGTTGAGTATTGATGTCGATACTAATGTACAATATCTCATTGATGAAACTGAAAAGTTTTGCCAAGACAAAGATTTATATAACGCAATTCGTAAATCAATTAACATACTCGATGGTGAGTCTAGTATAGGCAAAGGTGAAATACCTAAACTCCTATCTGACTCATTGGGTATTTCTTTCGACACTAGTGTTGGTCACGACTTCTTAAATGACTTTGAAGATAGATATGAACACTATCACAAGAAAGAAGAACGTATTCCATTTGATATCGATATCTTTAATAAAATTACTAAAGGTGGTTTACCTCGTAAATCAATGACTGTCTTATTGGCAACAACGGGTGGTGGTAAATCATTATTGAAATGTCACATGGCTGCTAATCATTTAATGTATGGAAAGAATGTTCTGTATATTACAATGGAAATGGCAGAAGAAGAAATTGGTCGTAGGATTGATGCCAACATTATGGATATTACTATTGACCAAGTTCAAGAAATCCCAAGAGATGTTTATGGTAAACGTATGGCCAGGTATAAAACTAAAACGCCTGGTAAACTCGTTATTAAAGAATATCCTACTGGTTCAGTACACTCTGGTCATTTCAGACATTTACTTAATGAACTCAGCCTCAAAAAGAACTTTCAACCTGATGTAATCTTCCTTGATTACTTAAATATATGTGCATCATCTAGAGTAAGAGGTGCAGCAGCTGCGAATAGTTATACACTCGTAAAATCTATTGCAGAAGAAGTTCGTGGGTTGGCAATGGAATACAACTGCGCCGTTGTAACATCCTCTCAGTTCAATAGGGACGGTTATGGAAATTCTGATGTTGACTTGACTAACACTTCTGAATCTATGGGTATTACTCATACTGCTGATGCCATCTTCGCAATCGTGACATCTGAACAACTTGACGACCTTGGTCAAATTATGATTAAGCAACTTAAGAATCGTTGGGGTGACATAGGTTATTATAGAAGATTCCTCGTTGGTATTGACAGAGCCAAAATGAAGATTTACGAATTGGAAGAAAGTGCTCAAAGAAATATTAATGTTGATGATAGTTCCGGTGGTAGCTCTGGAAAAAAGAAGATAGTTGATGATGACGGACCTATGTTCGATAAAACAGATATAGGTAGAAGAATGAGAGGTACTCGTAAAAGCGTATTTTCAGATGTAACGCTTACATAAATTATAAATAAGTCATAACATACTAAATATTCATTATAGATAAGGCGCCAATGAAAAACTTTAGTGACTTTAGGTCAGAAAATTCGAAAGAAAAAACAGTAAGTGCTCCAGTAAATGAGAGCACTTTTGCTGTTTCTAAACCTCAAAGATTTAGCGAGAACGTAAGAAGTTTCGAGGAAATTAACCTAGAATTACAAGAAATCCGCTTTCTTAAAAAGATGGGTGATAACATTGTTCGTAAGCTTAAAGCAACATGGACAGCGTTAAAAAGAGGTATCGCAATGCTCTTTAATCGTGAGGTTAAACGAGCTCCTCTATTTAAAGAAGTCGAAATCAATATTCCCGCTCAAGTCAAAGAAGATATTCTATCTCAACATGATAATGTTCTTCTTGAAGGTGGACTCGAAGCCATTAAAGGAAACTATAACGAAGCATTAGTATGTCAATTCCTCTTCAATCATAGAGGTGAACAGGTTAATATATCTAAAGATTACGAAAAGTATAGATTACCAATTAACCAAACAGTTCAAAAATGGGATAAAGACTTAAGAGCCTTTAATTCTAAACAGTACAATAAGAATATCGCCATTATTAAGAAAGGTTCTCTTGATATGGCGAACTTTCTTATTTCAAATGCTGTTGCTCAAAAAGCTACTATCATAGGAGCTTACCTCGATAATCTCGCATTCCAAGATGGAATCGATTTCAAAGCAGACATTCGTGTTGCTATCATGAAAGAAGGTAAAGAAATCCTTGATGGTTATTCTTTAAAATTATATGGAAAGAAAACTGTAGGTCTTGCAAATACAACCGCAAAAGCTTTATGCGGACACTTAGGTGGAGATAAGTATGCAGCTAAATTTGACCAAAAGGCAAAAACAGACAGAGTACTTATTGATTTAATTCAAAAATCTTCTAACTTAGATAAAATTAAACAAGACCACAAAGATTTATTAAAAGCTAAAACTCCAGAAAAACAACAAGCAGTACGTGATAAGATAAAAAGATTACGCGGTTTAACTGATGCTCAAATTGATAAACTTGACCAAACAAAATTAGAAGCCGCAAGAGGAGAAGCACGTAAACCTATCAACCCTCGAGTTGCAGAACTCGTATATCAAACAATTAAAGACCTCGAAGGTACTGAACAACTCGGTGAACGTATCTTAGATATTATGGGCTTTAATGATAAAGAAACAAAGATGTTGATGGCAATTACGACCGCTAAAAAATCTGAAATTATTGCTAAACATCCAGATTTAGATTTATCTGATATTAAAATAGACCCACCTGCAGGACGAGTTACAATTAATATTGTAGGACCTACAGGTAAAAATATTGTTACCTTTGGTGTTAAAGAAGGTGAAAAGAAAGCAGTATCAGGTTCAGTTAGTTTTGCGGGATTAGACCCAGAAGATTTTGACGAGTATGTATAAAAGATTTGAAACATGGAGAGAATCAATTGAAGAGGGTCCTAACGACCCAGCAATCTTTAAAGCAATTTTCTTAGCAGGTGGACCAGGTTCAGGTAAATCCTTTATCACTGGTAAATCTTCTATTGTATCACTCGGTTTTAAAATGGTCAATTCAGATATTGCATTTGAACGTGCCATGCAGAAAGCTGGTATGGAAATGGACCCTAAGAGTATTTTTAGTACAATGGGTCAAGCAGTAAGAGGAAAGGCAAAAAGATTAACACAAATTCAAGTAAACTCTTATGTTAAAGGTCGATTAGGTTTAGTTATCGATGGAACAGGTAAGGACTTCGATAAAATAAAAAATCAAGCACAAGACTTAAAGAGTATTGGATATGACGTAGCAATGATTTACGTCAACACAGATTTAGAAACTGCATTAGACAGGAATAAAAAGAGAGCACGTTCTCTACCTGATAAATCAGTAATTGATTATTGGAAACAAGTACAAAATAATATTGGTAAATTTCAAACTTTCTTTAAACAAGAATTTTTAGTCCTTGACAATTCAGAAGGAATGGATTATAATAAGACAGGTATGGAAGGTTATAGGTTTGCCACAGCATTTAAAAACAAAGAAATTAAAAATCGTCAAGCAAAAGAATGGATTGCGAAAGCGAAAACAAAGGGTTACAAACCTCTGAGGATTAATTTACCAGCATGATAACGTTTAAACAATACTTATCGGAAGCAGCTAAAAATCTTCACATGACACATTTGGAAGATGCGGTCATTGATGGTGGAGTAGTTGGAACACGTAACGTATTCTCTTATATTAGAGCAATACGTGATATGTTAGCTGGACATACTTCCGCTCCCGTCAGTTTAACTGTAAAATGGGATGGCGCGCCTGCACTCTTTGCTGGGATTGACCCAACTGATGGTAAGTTCTTTGTAGCAAAGAAAGGAGTCTTTAATAAGAATCCAAAAATTTATAAAACAAATGCAGAAATTGATAATGATATCAAAGGTGACTTGAATGCTAAATTCAAAGTTGCCCTTGCCGAGTTCTCAAAACTCGGATTACGTGAAGGAGTAATACAAGGTGATTTCTTATATACGAACGACGACCTTAAAACTGAAACTATCGATGGAGAGACGTATATTACTTTTCATCCTAACACGATTGTTTACGCGGTACCAAAAGATAGTGACCTTGGAAAAACAATTAATGCCTCAAAAATCGGTGTGGTCTGGCATACAGTCTACAGAGGAAAAGATTTTGAATCAATGTCAGCAAGTTTTGGAAAGAAGATTGTACCTTATCTCAAAGTCCCAAAATCAGTCTGGGCAGTAGATGCAGTCTTTGAAGATAAATCAGGTAACGTAACTTTTACTGAAAAAGAAACGACTGATATAACAAAGGTTCTTTCAGATGCCGGTAAAATTTTCAGAAGAATACCAGCAAAAGTACTCAATGAATTAGGTACTAACACAGAATTAAACGCAAGAGTAAACACTTATATTAATAGTAAGGTAAGAGATGGTGAACGTATTGGTGAACCAAAATCTTTCCTTATTGGTTTACAAGCATACATTAAAGAATATTATCAGAAACAAGCTGATAAAGTTAAACAACCAACAACAAAGGCTGCTAAGATTAAAATTGGTAATGATGTATTGAAATATTTTTCTAAAGCGAATATGAGACATATCGAAGCAATCTTTTCTCTATACAATCTTTTAGTTGATGCAAAACACATGGTTATCGATAAGCTTAATCATGTTGATGGACTTAAAACATTCCTTAAAACAAAAGATGGATTTGAAGTAACAGGTCAAGAAGGATTTGTTGCTATCGACCACCTTGGAAGAAATAGTCTTAAACTCGTTGATAGATTGGAATTCTCAAAAGCAAACTTCTCAACAGAGTATATTAAAGGCTGGGATAAGTAAATGGCCGCCCAACAAGGGTTTGCCTATGAACGAGAAGTTGCAAAGACACTCAAAAAATACGATTGGGTAAAACCCACGTACTCACCCGCGGGCGCGGCATCAGACAGACCAGATTTAGACATTCTTTTTGAAGGAAAAGAATATGGATGCGAATTAAAACTTGGTTTAGCTTCAGCTGGTTCTCTTGTCATTCATCACTTAGGTATGGGTAAGTATGCATACGGTGATACTGATGGAGATGAAGAAAAAGAATTTCTAAAAGGCCTAGCAGAAAAAGTTGATATGCTTAGTGTTATAGAACGCAAGTGGAGAAGGAAAAGCACCTTTACACATCCTAGTGACCAACACTTAAACTATCCTTTATTACAAAAAGATAAGACTGAGGACTGGGCTGCTAAAATGGAAAATGCTCGAGTGCATTATGGATATGATTTACGTACAAGGTATATTTTAGATAAAGAACAATGCCCAGATATTTACTTTCAAATGCCTTCTGATACGATTTCAAAGTATTATAATTTAAAGTATACACACTATTTAAATGTTGCAACTCACGGATTTTACCTCTTAGGAATCAGTGACCCAGCTAGAATAAATAGAGATAAGTTCGGAACAGAAAAGGTTCCTCTTTGGGACGATTGTCATACATGTGTAATGCGTGTTAGAGTACAATCTAAAGGTGTTACTAAAGCGGAACAGGCAGAAAAAAGATTAGGGTATGTTAAAGCAGGTGCAGGTCAAGGTTATCAATTCACAATGGAATTGCAATTTAAAAACCTAACAGCATCACCATACAATATAGGTCCAATATTTGGTAAAGGACCTACAGTAGACGAATCAAAACTTAAACTACCTAATAGAGAAGAAAAAGTTTTGATTGAAGATACAAAAGAAGAGACAGAAGAATAACTCAAACTTATATTATGATATTTTGGTCTTAAATTAATTGACAATTCAATCCAAATGTGTTATAATATATTTGATTATATAGAATATTTGTTGTGCACAGTAACAGGAGAAAACAATGGGAAAAATAATGGATAGAGGTCACGATGGTGGAAACATCTGGAGATGGCTTACAATCGAAAAATACGTTCGAAAGAATGGGTGGACAAGAGGAGCAGAACTCGGTGTTTGGTTAGGTGAAACATTTAAACACCTAGTTAAAACATGTCATAATCTTACTCTATATGGAGTTGATTTATATGAAGCTCAGCCAGGTTATGATGGACCTGAACAATGGACACCAGGTGAAAATGGTCATGCTTGGAATCATGAAGCGTACTATAATGACCTCGTAAGTTTCTGTAAAGGATACAAAGACAGAGCTTTTATTATTAAAGATTATACGACTGAAGCCGCAAAGCAGATTGAAGATGAAAGTTTAGATTTTGTTTTTATCGATGCTGACCATTCTTATAATGGTGTTATGAGAGATGTTGAAGCATGGGCTCCAAAAGTTCGTAAAGGTGGTATGATTATCGGACATGATATTCATTTCCCAACAGTCAAACAAGCTGTTGAAGAATTATATGGTGAAGGTAATTATATTGTAGAAGATGATTTTTTATGGTTAGTTGAAAAAACATGACAAAAACAAGAGTGATTAATTTCTATGGTGGTCCATCATCTGGTAAGAGTACGGCCGCCGCAGGATTATTTTATAGAATGAAAATGTTGGGATATGAAGTAGAACTCACAGATGAGTTTGCCAAAGAATGTGTATGGGAAGGAAACATCCCTATGCTTCAAGACCAACTCTGGGTATTAGCTCACCAACATAGAAAAATTTTAAGATTAGCAGGTAAAGTTGATTATATTATTACAGACAGTCCAGTATTATTGTCTCCTCTATATAGAGAAAAATATTCTGGTCCTTTGTACTCAGATTTAATTGACCGAATTGCTTTTGAGATTTATGAAAAATATTCTAATATAAATTTTATGCTCACTAGACCAGAAACCTTTGAACAAAATGGTAGAGCACAAGACAAAGAATTAAGTATCCAAATAGATACAGAAATCATATCTCAATTTAATAGATTAGGTATTTCATACGATGTACTTGGTTCTAATGACCCAGCTGAAGAAGCACTCACACATATTATTTCACTAATCGCACATTAAGGAAAAACAATGCATATAGAAATTGATAGAATATATCAAAAAGAATTAAAGCGTCAACAAACAACAATTGAACTCATTGCATCTGAGAATTTCGCATCAGATGCTGTTATGAAACTATGTGGTTCTGAATTTACTAATAAGTATGCCGAAGGTTATCCTGGCAAACGTTATTATAATGGATGTGAACACATGGACGAAATTGAATCTCTTGCGATTCAAAAACTCAAAGATATTTACGGGTGTGAGTTTGCGAATGTTCAACCACACAGTGGAGCAAACGCAAACCTCGCAATATATAATGCTTTCTTAAAACCAGGTGATAAAATCCTAGGAATGGATTTAGCAAGTGGAGGTCACTTAACACATGGTGCTCCAGTTACTATTAGTGGAAAAATCTATGATGCATATTCCTATGGAGTAGATGAAGCTTGTGGTTGGATTAGTATGAAAGAAATTGAACGTATTGCAACAAAAGTAAAACCTAAACTTATCATCGCGGGAGCGTCCGCGTACCCACGTCAACTTCGTTGGGAAAGGTTCCGTGAAATTGCTGATATGGTTGGTGCATATCTAATGGTTGATATGGCGCATTATTCTGGTTTAATTGCGGGTGGAGCTTACGAAAGTCCCGTTCCTCATGCAGATTTTGTTACTTCAACTACACATAAAACTTTACGTGGACCTCGTGGTGGAATTATATTATGGAACAATCCTGATTATACTAAGAAGATTAATAGTAGTATTTTCCCAGGCACTCAAGGTGGACCATTAATGAATATGATTGCAGGGAAAGCACAAGCCTTCCTCGAAGCTGACACTGAAGAATTCCATATATATTCTAAGAACGTTGTAGAAAATGCTCAAGCAATGTGTGAAGTATTTGAAACATCGGATGTGATTTCAGTTCAAACGGGTGGAACTGATTCTCATATTATATTACTTGACTTGAGTAAATGCAAATACTCAGGAAGAGAAGCTGCTGATAGATTAGAAGAGAATGGTATTACCGTAAATAAAAATGGTATTCCAAACGACCCAAGAAGTTTTGTAGAAACTTCTGGTATTCGAATCGGTACCGCAGCAGAAACAACTCGTGGAAAAACGAAAGAAGACTTTAAAAAGATTGCAGAGAGAATTTTAGAGATATTAAAATAATGGACTGTACCATTGAAAAGAAATTAATGCATATCTGGGTTGGACCCAGACCAGCACCTTTGAAGTGGATGTATACTTGGAGAGATAAACATCCTGATTGGGAATATAGTATTTTTACAGATGCTATGCTCAGACAAAGAAGATGGTATAACCAACCTTTAATAGAACATTACTATAATGCAAAAGCTTTTTGTGGTGTATCTGATTTAATAAGATATGAATTATTATATGAACATGGTGGATTTATTGCTGAAGCTGATATGATTTGTTTAGAGAATACAGATGAGTTATGGCAATCTCCAGAAGACCATGCTTATACATGTTATGAAAATGAAAAAGGTCGACCAGATTTTGTTCAACCTATTTTCGCATGTAATCCTGGCAATGAGTTTATTAAATTATTAATTGATACGCTTCATACGTTAAAACCACACCAATTACACCCACAACCTTTTGTGTCTACAGGGAATGGATTCCTTTCGAAGTTCGTTCCAAGCTTTAAACACAAATTAACAATATTCCCATCGCACTACTTCATTCCTCAGTTTTATATTAATGGTGCCCAAAGATATGATGGACCAGATAAAATATATGCTGACCACAAATGGGGAAGTACTGGAATGGGATTTAATTGTATTGATTATTCACAGGGAGTATAATGTACTTATCACACAAATATAAATTTCTCTTTTTACGCACGCCGAAAACTGCATCAAGTAGTTTGTCGGATTTCTTTATTCGAAACGTTGATGACCCAGATGCTATATACACTGAAGTAGAAGATAGTAATTTGCCGGGAACACTAGACGAGAGTATTGTATCTCGTTATCGACCTTATGCTTTCTATCATTTTACTTTAAATCAATTAATTGCTGAAGGTGTTATTACAGAAGAACAAGCACGTGAATACGATGTATTCGCATTATTAAGAGACCCAGTTGATAGAGCAAAAAGCTTTTATTATTTCTATAAGAAATTTAGAACACCTGGAAGAGATGCATCTCTAGAAGAATATAAATCATGGACGAACAATGGTGTATTCGATAATGATGCTAATTCTGCTATTAGACAATCAGACTTATTAAAAATAGGTGAAGAACGAGTAGGACGTTTTTGGTTATATGAAAACTTAGAAGAAGAACTATTCCAATTCTGTTATAATAATAAAATTGTAATTGAACATCCTTTACCTAAACATAAAACAGATACAAGAAAAGATAAATCAAGTGAAATATCATTCGACATAGAAGCGCTACAAGGTTTAAATGCGCACTTTAAAGAAGATATGGAATTGTATAATGGACTTAAACAACGACAATAATTATTTAAATACAGCAGTAGTTTTGAAGTGTCCTCGAGAAGGAGAGTATATTGTTGAATATAAAGGTGATTCAAAAACCTTTGATGATTTCAACAAAGCAAATACTTATATGCAAAAATTAGTAACTCCTCCTCAAGGTGACCCAAAGTGAAAGCATATATTTTAAGAATTAACGACCCTTTATCAATAAAGTATGCTAAAGGTTGTGCTGAATCATGTGATGCTATTGATTTAGATTGGGAATACGTTGAAGGTTATCAAAACATGTTGGGTAAAGCTGCATGGTGTTTAACTGGAATTAAAATGAAATTCTATGAACCACCAAAGTATTTACCTAACCCAGGACCCGCACAAAAAGCAAATTGTTGTAGTGCAGGACATGGTAAAATATGGAAAATGATTGCTGAGGGTGACGACGAAGTTGGTATTGTATTAGAACATGATGCAATTATGTATTATAAACCTGATATTAAAGTACCAGACAATTATTTAATTACTTTAGGATATAAATTACCAGACTATTGGAACTATAGATTTTTAGATGCTAAGAACGAACCTAGAGAATTAATCCCTATTGATGGCCACGAAGGTGCTCATGCATATATGATGACAAAGAGAACAGCACAAAATCTTGTATATGAAATAGAAACAAAAGGTGTTTTAGGTGCTGTTGATAATGCATATTTTATACGAGGACAACGTAGAACAAATATTCCGTTGTGTATTATGTCACCAACACCTGCAATAGGATATTTGAGAGAATCAACTATTTGGGCAAATAGTGCACACGTTAACTATGAATTTATCTCCAGTTTTTCAAAATATTATAAATAAACCAGAGTAGATTTAAATTTTAATTAGGACTTAACAGATGAGCCAAACATTTCAAGAATTCTTGGATAGTGTATCGTCAGCTCAACTCGATGAAGCGACACCAGGAGAAGATAATCCTAAATCGCCTGAAGAGTTGAAAGCAAAACGTCGTGGTAAAAAAGACGACGAAGAACCAGTTGATGGAAAAGTTGATGCAACACCAGAAACTGATGACACAGATGATATAGACCAAGAAGAACCTAAATCAGAACCTAAGGTAAATCCTGAAGACCCATTTTCCAGTGAAAGAACACAGGACCAGATGGGTGACATTGATGCAGGAATTGCCGATGCTGCCAAGAAACTTAAAGATGCAGAGAATATTAAAACAAATCCTCAATTAAGAAAGATTGGCAAGAAAAAGTTAAATCCTAAAAAGTTCGTAAATACGAAACCTTCCGTAGACGAAGCGCCTCGCAAAGGGGTTGCTGTTATATCATTTGGTCGTATGAACCCTGTGACAGTTGGTCATGAAAAATTGGTCAATAAGGTCGTTTCCACTGCCTTATCCAAAGGCGGAACACCACTAATCTACTTATCTCAAACTCAGGACTCCAAAAAAAATCCACTCACATACGACCAAAAAATCTTATTCGCTAAACGCGCATTCGGAAATAAAGTGATTGTTAAATCACGAGCACGCACCATCATAGAAGTTGCTAAAGAATTACAACGTCAATATAGTGATTTAGTGCTTGTTGTAGGTTCCGACCGTGTAGACGAATTTAGTAGAATGCTCAACCAATATAATGGTAGAGACTATACTTTTAATAATATCGAAGTAATCTCAGCTGGGGAAAGAGACCCGGATTCAGAAGGCGTTACGGGAATGTCTGCGTCCAAGATGAGACAAGCAGCTGCAGATGAAGACTTTACTTCCTTTAAGAAAGGATTACCAACCAAACTCAAAGGTTCTGCAAAAACAGTATATGATGCAGTAAGAGTTGGAATGGGACTCCAAGAAACAATGGAAATAGAGTTTGAAGATTTCGATGATGAATTCTTAGATGAAATCTTTATGGACGAAAACCTCACTGAAGATTTAATAGGTGAAGCACTAACACGTCAACAAAGACTCAAGCGCAAAATGTTAATGAAGCGTATGAGAAGTAAACTCAGAATGGGAAGAAGACGTGCTATGAAGAGGGTTGCAACAGTCGACGTTCTTAAAAGACGTGCTCGTCGTTTAGTATATAGAATGCTTAAGAAGAGATTCTCTAAAGCAGTTAATTATGGTGATATGCCATATAGTGCAAGACAGAGAGTTGACGATAGAATTAAAAAGATTCCTAAGAATAGAATTGATATCTTAATGCGTAGGTTCTTACCTAAAGTGAAAAAGGCAGAACGTGCAAGATTAGCAAGTAAAATGAAAGCGAAATCTAGTCCGTTGAAACCTAAGAAGGTTAAGATTATGAAGGTTGATACTTCCCCAGCGAAGAAAGGACCAAAGAAACCAAAAGAGTTTAAGAAAGAATCTTTAGACTACGCAGTAATGAACTTCTTATCTGAGAGAGTTAAGAATGGTAAATTAGACCCGTTATCTCCAATGGGTAAATCAAAACTTACTGGTCGAGAAGTTTCTCAGTATTATAGAGACAACCCTGCTGCAAAAAGAGCAGCACGAGATGAGAAGACAAAATTAGCGATTGAATTGGCATTAGACCTTGGTGGTAACATGAACTATGCCATTAAAGAAATCGAAAAGATTAAAAGAGGATTATCAAAGCATCCTGAAGTTCGTAAAGCTTTACAACATGTAAATGAGAGTGCTGAACACTCATATAAAGAATATACATTAGAACAACGCATGAGTGAAGGCCCAACATATCACACTGGGTTAGCAAAGTCAACAGCTGACAAACGTAAAGCTCAATTTAAGAAACAAGCTAAGATGGACGATGATAATCCTAAAGCATACAAACCAGCACCTGGTGATGCTACAGCAGAAACAAAACCAAGTCAACACACCAAAAATTTTAAAAAGATGTTTGGTGAAACTAATTACGAAAGAGCAGGTTT